>Ga0265780_10001549_pt1 | contig 32292 bp, 33 predicted proteins | sample P1T30metagenome_FD_192432 | JGI IMG/M metagenome (GOLD analysis project Ga0265780, IMG submission 192432) | Plant litter microbial communities from East Loma Ridge, Irvine, California - P1 T30 | ecosystem: Environmental > Terrestrial > Plant litter > Unclassified | place: USA: California... | reverse complement strand
ACGCCTCCATTCCCCGTCTCCTTATCTTTTTGCTACTCCCACTACCACCTTACGCAAGCCTCTTTTCCCTTGGTTCCCCTGCAAGTGTGTGCTTATTTTTAGCACTGTGAAGATATCTAGGATATCGGATAAGGATGATAAGAGCTCTAGAATGCGCATTCGTGAACACTACGAGTCCTGCAATAAGCAACGAAGCATTATGGATGTAGCAGGTAGGCAAATCTCGATGCAATGAGGAATGGGTAAGTCGTACAATGTAGGCAAGAGGTAAGTGTATGACACATTGCTAAATGGTTTTGGTGATTTGTCTGTCTATCTACTTGCACTAGGGGTATCTTTGGAGCCAAAACGCCGCCAAAGACAAAACGCCACCAAAGGCAGAACGTCAAGCAGATAGAGGTTGCCCATGTAACCCGCGGCGTCGGGCCTCGGCGGACACCCAGGTTGTTTCGTCCATACGGACTACTCCAAACGGCTGGGACCGCTCCGAACCACGACGCGGCATAAAGCGTATGGGCAGAGCCTCGCAAAGCTGTTGTCGCTAAACAACCACCAAAAACAAAACGCTAAGAAAGAAGAGGATGCCCACGTAACCCGCGACGCCGAGCCTCGGAGGACACCCAGGTTGTTTCGTCCATACGGACTACTCCAAACGGCTGGGACCGCCTCGAACTACGGCGCGGCATAAAGAATATGGGCAGAGCCTCGCAAAGCCGTCGCTGTCACTCATCCGACCGTCTCTTCCTCAACCCACTCGTGCGCGAACAGGCACGACCCCTGAAGCCGCCTGCGGATCTGCGCCGCAGTGCTCTCCTCCGGGTGGAGCCTGAACAGGCCAGTCCATCCTCCGTAGTGGTCGACTACGTATAGCTCACCCCATAACCTCCTGGCCGTCGCCTCCTCCATGGCAGACAACGTTCCAGCCAGCACCTTGGCCTGGTAGCGCGGCGCCAGGTTCCCCGCGAACGCCTTCCTCCTCGCCGTCTGATCCAGCAGAAACGCCACCCCCAACCGGAGGCGGTCGTACCAGAAACGCAGTCTATGGTGCAGCTCGTCGACGACCTCTTGCTGGTCGACGACCAGCTCCGGGTAGTAGCCCCAGAGGCCGGCTTGGTAGTGCTGCAGCTCCGCCGAAGCCGCCGCCCAGGTGGGCCAGATTTCTGCCACTTTGTCCTGCATGTTGCTGCAGGCGAGCGCCGCCTTCTGCTCGCTGGCGCAGAGGATCTTGGAGCATTTCTCCTCGAGAATGCTGCGAGCTGGTGGTGGGGCGGGTGTGGATGCTGGTGTGGATGCGGGTGCGGTTGCAGGCGCGGGCGCGGGAGCTTGAGGGCTCGTCATGGCGAGCGGTTGCGGGGTCTGATGGTGGTGGTGATGGTAGTGATCTTTGGCGGGGCGTTAGCAGCGTCACCCTGATGAGAGCTCAGAGGTCAATTGGCTTACGAGAGGGTTCTTGGGGTCCTTGCCGGTGGCTTTTGGCTTGGATCTTGTGGTGGTGGTTTGGGGATGTTGTGGTGTTGCCGCTCAAGTTAGGTTTACGGCTCGAGTTTTGCAAAAGGTGAGCTCCCGCAATCTTAGGTGACGGCAGCACGGGTTTGCAACATCACATCACTCCAATAACTGCTCGGAACAGCATCTTCGGTAGCCCCCAGGACGGTACGCAAGGCACAGAAACTGCTCTTGTCTTCAGAAGAGCAGTCTTGTCTGCCAAAAGCTGTCAATCTGCTGTTGACTGTGGCAAGTCTTATTACGCTTCACACCACCAATTCCTCCGTCAAGTCCGCTTCTCAGCCTCGCAACGTGTATTTTACTATCAAAGTTACAGCACGATTTTCTCTCACCTGCACCGAGTCGGTTTTGTAAGACCCAACGCGCATGATATTAATGATCGAGGATGCGTGTTATAACTGCATCCCTGATGTCTCCACACAATATGAGAAGCTTACTTGCCACCACCTGCTCCTTCGAGGCTTTTGTCTCTCATTCGCATCAATTGACTACATCAGCGCACATGAATGCTACTTCCCCTTCAGCGTGGCATTGATCTTAGGTTTTCTTTACATGTTCTCATAAGGAAGACAAATTGAGACTCGGATTCCAGAAGCTCGACTCTAGCGACCAGGACAGACTCTGTATTGCGGTCTTATTGCATAAAGAGTGCTGGGCCGCCTAGGTAATACCAGGTTGGTGTAAAGTAGCGAAGGATACCGATGTCAATACGTATGAGTGTGCTTTATGTCTTCTCACGATGCCATGTCCAACGCATGAATGGAATTGTGTTTCGATTGTATGGGTGTACAGTACATTTGACGTTTCTGTAGTACATTATTTGTACATTAAGTGCGCGAATATCTAGAAATGTTCACAAAGTCTACGCTGAACGACGCCGTATTGGCGAGATTGTTGATTGCACTCAGAACAAGACATAGAATGACACACAGGAAATAAGCATTCAACCGGTTCTCTAGTACTCATTCAATATTAACTTGATTTTCCATGTTAGAGAGTTTAAGAGCTAAGGACTGTTGACAAATCTTCGATTCTGTGGTCCACATTGCATTCGAGTATCGGGCCGATTATGTTTTCTGGGTAGTAGAGCGAATACTGCAGATGGCAGCTGTGCCGAAGATTCCGGAAATTTTTGGACTTGGTTGAAGTCGCAATACAAAATCTGACGATAAGCTATCATTGACAGCATGTCATGCACATCATGTACGTGTGACGTGCATGGGTTTTCCGCCCCGGGTTGTCTAATTCGGTTCGTCGCGGCGACGGTGCGGCCGAGAAGCCCGAAGGGGCGCTAGCGCAACTGTTTCCAGACAGATCACACTGCACGACGTTGATCCCCTTCAACGTTGCAACCTTAATCCGACGACGGTCCGGAAGACTACAGGCCGTTGGGTAGCTTTAAAAAGACCATGCCGCCCTTCATTCCCGAGCGAGCGGACATTCACAGCGTTCGTGCTATCCTGGCACGCTACAAACTCCCCAACGAACTCGTCCTTAGCATCCTCGACCATGCTCGCTATTGGGTCGAGCGCGTGGAGAGCCGCGTTGGGTACAAGATGCTGTTTGATGAAGAGTTCACACGAAGCTACAATGAGGCCTTTACTTATCTCGCCGTGAACGCGATCCCCCCAGGAGACCCAACTGATACAGAAACACCGAAGCTCAAGGAGGTAGAATTCCTTATAGTGAGCCATGGTAAGCTTCAGAATTAGACAAGGCTACAGCCAGTCTTACTTACACTGTTCGCTTTTCACCAGATCAGGCTTGGACGACGGAAACCACCCAAGGCACATTCCAAACATCCTCTTGGTTCGAAGCTTCCATTGTTCGACCAATTGACCCTGTTCCGCTTCTTAGAGGCGATACGGATATCTTTCGCTCGCATAGCTTCCTCGAAGATCAGAATGGCCTTGGTCAGAGTATCGACACTATCTTGGAAGACGTCTTGCGGTCAAAAAGAATGCAGCTTGTTCTCCGTCCATCTTCAAACCAGGAACAGCAGCGACTGCACTGCCCGGAGATGATCTATGCTGCAGGCTCCAAGCCAGATGCTCCACCTGCGCAAGAGGTTCAGGCTGCACAGGAAGGCGAATACGCATGGTATCTTCAGGGTAATGAGGTTGGAAGAGGGACTTCTATTTTCGAAGGTGAAATCATTCGACGATACAGCATTGTTTGGAGCAGCGATTCAAATCCTAGATGGATTGGCAACGACGGCAGTGGACAGGGCAAAGGATTTGTTGACGCCTTACGAGAAGGAGACTGTATCCTTGTGTGGGCACGGGCGAAAGTGAGTTTCAAGATGAATGACACCAAAGTTCTGGCTAATTATGGTTATAGCGACGAGGGTGGGAGAACCATGTACACGGTCTCCGTATCACTACCCGTACTACCATATGACCCTTCGGTATGGCGCCATCACGCTTCAATCATATAAAGCAAACGTGCAAAAGACACCGTTTTCTGCCGACATGCATGTCAGATGGGCGCATGATGATCATTCGAAAAGTTCACAAGGTCATCACACAATTGGAGCTGCTAATGTAGTAAGGGGTAATCATTATTTTCGCAACTGGTCTCATTTGATCGGTAGTACGGAACGTAAAGCAATTGCCGGTAGACACAACAGGACATCGGACAGCCCCTAACTACACCAGAGAATCATGTGTCGCTCGGAGAGATTATCCGTCAACAACATCGCCTACCGGCGCAGTATGTGCATTGCACACCCGCCAGTCACGAAATGTGGCGTGCTCAGCATTACAGTTGTCGCAAACCTTCTTCACCTGGACTGGGACGAATGCAGGCTTTGTGCGATCCGCGACAGATGGAAGAGTCGGAGGACCAGCGGTGGTCTTATTACCTATGCCGGCACCAACGGTACCTATAGGTGCACCAGCTTTGGCACGAGCCTTCGCAATGCGCTCGGCAGCAATCCGGGCTTGAAGATCAACGCGTGCTTGGAGCTTCTCCTTTTCGGCGCGGATGGCAGCGGCTTTCTGGTCTAGAAGGGCTTGCTTCGTAGCCTCACGTTTGGCCTTTTCAACAAGACGAGCTTCCGAACGGGCTGCTTCAGCTGCTCTGCACTCACCCTCAGCTCTCTTGCGCTCCTCAGCTCGCTGTGTGGGCTTTGCGGCCCGTGAAGGAAAAGTGGGCGAAGGCTGAGCCGATGTAGCAGGGCGAGAAAGAGCTGGCTTCTTTGGCGCATCTGGTGTGGAGCGCTGTTTGGGCGAGGCGGAAGGAGGCGTACATGTCCCCTGCTTAGCAGTCGACATATTCGATAGCCACTCTTCATGCTCTCGCTCGCGCTGCGCAATTTTCTGCTCATACTCATGGATGCGGATCGCGCAATGAGCGCGCATTGCTGGGTCGAAACTGTTCTCTTCAGCAAGTTGCGTCCAGGTCTGGACCAGATCCTTGAGTTCAACAAGATCCAGCCCCGATTCTTGCTCATCGCGATCCTGTCGCTTCTGCCGGAGAGCCTCGAGTGATTGACGTGCCTTGGCTCGCAATGCTGTCTTCTCCTCTGGAGTCGTCAGCTTCACAGTCGATCTACGGCTGGGAGATGAAGACGAATACAGGGCAGCTTGGGCTTTGGCGACCCTATTCGCCCGAGGCAAGAATTGAGCGTCATATGCTGCCTTCATGGCAGGGTTGCCTAGTACATCATATGCAGCCTGCACTTCGTTGAAGGCCGCAGCACAAGAGGCCCGCTCTCCAGCTGCAAGATGCATGGTTTTGTCTGGATGGCATATCGACGCTAGCGCTTTGTATGCTGCGCGAATTACTTCCGGAGCAGCCGATGGCACCAGTCCTAGAGTTGTGTAGTGGTTTGTAGCAGGCATTGTCTCGGAAGATCTACTGATGATTGAAGAGATATGAATTTTTGTGGTCTCTAGGGGAGCTTATCTGGAGACGATTTAAAGAAGCCTATGTCTGTGTATCAAGCACGCACAATGTCTCTGAGGTCGACGCACATGATGCAATCTCGCCTGCATCGTGTAAACAATTCCTCACAGTGTCTCACGGACAATGAAACTTGCCAGAAACTGCACTTGGATTGTCTGTACCAAGTGTCATTGGCGGCCGGCCAAATTTCCCGCCAGTGATTTGTTGAGGAGGTAAGACAGAAAGAAAGCGGAGATGCTGAATCGGCATCGGAAAGCGGCACGGGATGTTGACCACAACCGCAAGAAACTGCTATTCGCTCGACGCATGTGCTGGTCGATTATAGATGGACACATGGATTTGGGCACGCGACCAGAGGCTCATAAGAAGTTCTAGAAGAGTGCGGTGGCTGCCTAAGGCTGTGCAGGGGTCCACGAGTTATGTAAAAGCGTGGAGGTCCACACCTCGGACACAGACAATATGGCGCAATCTTTCACGATCGCCAACCTGAGCGCTGGCAATAGAAGTTTTCGCACGGGTGTGCGTGGAGTATGCATGGTGGTAGTTCTTATAGGGCGGCACGTTATCGCTCATGCGCGAAGTACGTCGGTCGTCAACCCCCCAGAACACCGGTTCCCAGCTTCACCACGGATTAAACACCAACACCCATCACCGTATTGCAAAGCCAACGATTCAGAAGCCTCGACGACGAGCCGAACGCATGTCGCCGATGGAGAGAGAAAATGTCGGAGTTTCATCGCCAGCAAGCATTTGGTCCGCCGACCTTCATCGGCGTGTCTGCGAATGGGAGGTAAGGCGCGGTGACGTCGACCTGTCAGTTGTCGCAATGAGTTGACCATGGCTAGTTTGTCTGGACGTGACACGTTCGAACCGCTTGACGCGACACAACTCTATCACGAACACGAAGACGACTACCGAGCCCTGCCTACTCTTCTGTCCTCACCGCAGGATGGCTATGCGCACGGCGAGTATGCTTATGCGTCGCACCACAGCAGCGGCGCGTCCCTCTCAGGTAAGCGCATTGCTTTTGTCCATCCCACACCACTTCTCCACGCTATCTCCTCGCGCTGCGCATCTTGTTCCTCTTGAACCCTCCGTTCCCTGCGCGTGGCTGCAATTCCCGCAACGCTGGGTCGGTAGTTCTGTATGTCGTCAGATTCCCGCCGATGGCGTGCTCGGAAGCGAACACCATTACGCAGCTGCCCCTGCACGTGATCCGACCATTGCACCCTTCCCCCAATACACGCACATCTCCTTCCAGAAGGTGGCTATGCAGCTGTAAAGCATGTCTTTTCAGCGCATCGATCGACGGGGCTACCGAAAACTCCTCTCCCCAGACATTATTCTCTTCCCAGCACCTGATATCTGATATGGTACTGACACCTCCTCCAAGGCCTGCAGTACACCTTGCCAACCATGACCGCAAACCCAATCCCACACCACTATGAGCACGAGCCGTCTCTGCTGGATGACTTGAATGGATTTTCGCCCATCGCCCCCAACTACAACATGAATGCATATTGCACGCCATATCCCGACAGCAACGCCACCTCCACGTCTTCAGCCACTAGTCCTGATCCGCAGTTTTCTACCGACACCATCATCGTCGAGGCAGACGAAGACAAACGTAAGCGCAACCAGGCCGCCTCCGCTCGCTTTCGCCAGAAGAAAAAGCAGCGTGAGCAGCAGCTGATGGAGACGACGCGCGAGATGCAGGACCGCACCAAGAAGCTGGAGAAGGAGAATGAGGGCCTAAAGAAGGAGAACATGTTTCTGAAGAAGCTGCTCGTCGAGAAGGTCGATCACATGAGCGAGGACGATCGCGAAATGCTGAGGAGGGCTGCGGGCGTGGTGCTTGAGAAGACGAAGTAATGACGAGACGCCTTTTTACTGCGCGACGTTCGTATGGGCGTCAATAGCGGTGGATTTTTACATTATCGATACACATGGGTAATGCGGCGCGGCGTTTAGTGTTACGGACTTCACTCATTACATCGGAGTAGGCTCGCATGAGGGTCTTCTAATAACGAAGTCGATCGTATTTGAACATGAGTCGAGCAGACATGAGCTAATGCAGAGAGCGCGAGTCATTTCTATCCTCACGCAACATCCAAATAATCGTTACATCATGCACCCAACGCGACTTTGCATTGTGACTGGCACTGCTCTACAGTCGAGCCACATTAAAATCGACGGGAAACATGTCTCATGTCATGTGATTAATTCAAGATCTTCAGATGCCGCCAACTGCTGGCCAGAGCTCTGTCACCTCCATCACTCTTTGATCATCTCACTCCTTACTCATCTCACTCTTCCCACACTTCCTCCCACCTGCTCAAGTCCTACTCCTTCCCCTCCAACTCCTTCACCCTCGCCCGCAACCTCCAAATCTCCTTCTCATATTCCCCCTTCTCCTCCTCGCTCATCTTCAGCCTAATCTCCAACTCCATAACCTTGCTATCATCCTGTTTGATCGCTGCGATACGCTTCTCGGTGAGCTCACGCTCTTGCTCGAATCGACTATCCATATCCGAGCGCAGACTATCGACCTTTCGATCAACGAGTTCGCGGACGCCCTGAGCAGGCATGTGAGCGGGCAGCGGGACGTTGACTTCCATGCTTCCGCTTCGACCAGGGAGTTCGTGAAAGTATGAGGGGGCAGTGCCACGGGCCAAACCTGGCGGAAACTGGTCTCTATGGTGCGGGAAGCGCATTGCGAGCTTGGGGTATGGGGTGTCTGAGGGTTTGGGCATGTGGCCCGCCGAGTTCTTTCGGATGTCGTTGTTGAGCAAGGTATCTGGGTAGACGTTGGGACCCATTATCGGAGTCCGGCGTTCTGGTTTCGAAGATGGGATCTTGAATCCGGCATCCGTGTTGACGAACTCCGGTGTGTCTACGGGCTTTGGTGCAGGCGGAAATCGCACACACGTGACGCGATTGTAGTCTTCTCGAGCGTTGGTTTCTCCGTTGGTGTCCACGTTGATTTCTCCGTCGACCACAGTGAGAGCTGGCACCATTCGTGAATAGCGCGGCTCCTCGCACTCCCGATCCGTCACATCATCTCCACGAGCCTTGATCTTCTCCTGGGCCACCACCGAAAGCTGGGGAAAGGGCAACGGCGCTCTGGACAGATTATCCCGCCAACCTTCGCGCCACACTGAAGCTGTTCCATTACCGTTGTTGACGGCGTGAGCGGCGGCCTCACCAAGGCGGTGGGGGAAGTCATCTATCATGCTGGCACGGTATTTCCCAATCGTTTTCGTAGGGTTCCAGCGCTGGCGGTTGGAGAATAACGCAGTGGGGACGTCTTTGGAGCGATCGGGCTCTGGCTGAAACGAAGCCTGGCTGGCAAGCATCTGCGCAAGCGCGGCCTCGTCGGCCGCCCGGTCATAAGGCGCTGGCGGCACACGTGTGAATGTAAATAGGGTCTTGTTGCTGTCGGGATTTCCTGTCATGATCGGCTCAGTCTCGCTGGAGCTTGGTGATTGTCCGCCGTCGTTCTGGGGATACTGGGTCGACATGGCGAATGTTGGGCGGGAGGTAATTTTATCTGATAGATTTGAGAAAGATATTAGTAGAGTAGGCTATCAACAGCTAGTCGCGCAGAAAAAGCGGTTCAAACAGTTTGCAGGAAGTGGACCCTGTTTTGCGGTAGTGAGCATGTGCAAGGGGTCTCCGTGAATACCTATCAAGACCTATTTGATTTGAGCACGGGAAAAGTTCGGGTTTCCCCCTGCGATGGCGTCATGAGAACAGAGTAACACATGTTACTTGCATTTTATCATATGAACTATCCCTCTCATGGTCGTGGTAATGACCTTCACTCCCGTTCCTCCTCGCTTTCCGCCTTCCGTCCCCTTCTCTAGTATGGACAGCTTGAACTTCAGGATGACAATTTCCTTAACTCCCCTGTCTAGCTGCCATTTGCAATCCCCCAGTTTGGTCTTGTGCTCGGAGATCTTGACGGCGTGCTCCGTCGTTATTTCGCTAAGACGCCGGTCTTGCGCGTCAAGCTTCGCGTTGAAATCTCGCTCCATGCGGTCCAAAGCCAGTGTTAAATTTAGGTTGTCCAACTTGAGCTGGGAAAAAGCTATACATGAGAGCCTGGTTTCGTTGTTGTTGTTCGGTGGTGATAGGAACGGGCGAGTACGTATAGGAGGATCTCTGTCCGGGCTGGGAGACTGGCTCCCATCTGGCCCTGTAATATGGGTGGGTTCCTTCCATTCCCCTGCGGTGTAGCAGACGCGGCGGCAATTGCAAATCCCGTGAGCAGCAAGCTTCTCCCGGATCTTATCGACATCGATACTGTCTTGTTTCGAAAGGCGGACCTCCGCTCTGCTGGGACCTAGATCAATGCTTGGAATTGGCATCACCTCCGAGACTGGATGCACAGATCTGTGAGCCTCGAATGGGAACGGAAAATACCTGCGTGTCATGTAGCCCCAGGTACCCAAAGGCTCGATGTCTAATGTTCCACCATAGTAAGATGGCGGATGTGAGGGGTCATTTGAACAGCCATTCTTTCGATTTCGCCGCGGTATGTCGAATCCCAAGTTGCCTTTCCAAGGAATAGCTGGCAGTCTAGGCCTGAACTCTATGGCTTCCTGAGGAAGTCCTGAAGGTGTCTCGGCCTCGTCTTTGACAGTGATATTCGACATTCAGAACGCGGGGATGCGGTCGTGGGATGCGACTTGGTTGTGACTTGGGTGAAGTGGCTTTTGAGTTGAGCTAGGAATTGAGGCGGTAAATGGTTGTGGGCAAAGAGAGACCGAGGAAGTCGCTGATACAGCGTAAAAAAAGGATCCTATGACGAGGCTTGTCGCTAGTGAGCACGTGCACGATGCAACAAGGCCTGTTCGGGTTCAAGTCTTTCACTGCATATACTAACCTATCCATACGTGGTGCACCTATTGTAAAATTTCAGTGAGCATGGGATGAAAATTTGAATCTTCATGTACGCTGACAATCTTTTCGTCCTGATCCTTTCCCTCATCTAGTGCGGCTCCTATCCTTTGACCCTTTCCTCGAGCGTCTTCACTCGCTCCCTCAGCTTGAAATTCTCTACCTCCAACTCCAGCACATTCTTCGTCAAGGCCGACTTGTCCTCTTGAATAATTTGCAACCTCAAACGTAGCTCCGCTTCCCTGCGAATGTCCTGTCCAATTTCAGCGATACTATCTTCCAGGCCTTGTCTCATCTCCTCCAGCATGAACTTGAGGTGTCCATGATTAACAAAGGCTTTTGGGCTGTGGTATAGAGGATCGTGGAAGGAGTTGTGTGAATTAGTCGGAGCAGGCGAAGGCGATTCTTGGATCGGCGATGTCGTATACTCTGTCGAATGTCTACGCCTAGAGTCTTGATCCACCGTTTCTTGACCCCTAAACCCTTCATAGAGCCTTCCATTTGCTCCCCAGCCGTCGTCCTCTTCTTCATGCTCTTGCCTCATCGTATGCTGATCTTTGTTAGGCCCTCCCCATCGTTTCCTGAATACCTGAGCCCGAGTTTGCCGAGACACTTGGCGGTAGGGACTAGGGCTCATATTTGCGAAATGTCCAAGCGGTGTATTTGCCCGACCACCGGAGGGGACATGGACACCCGGTTGACCTGTACGTCCTCTGAAAGGTTCTTCGTCTCCTGCTTCTTCAGCCTCATTGGATTTGTGGCCGCTTGCACGTTTCTTATAGCTCTCTTCTTGTAAATTTGACGGGAACATAGTGCCAATATGACGGACTGATGGGTAAGGGGTGCAGTGGTAGATGCGGAGGGCGTACGTGATGGTGTTATAGATTTCGAGCAGTCAAACTTGTGTTGGGATAGCAAGCGTCATGGGGGCGTTTCTTCCGAAGTTTGGGTCTGCCCTTCAATCCGCGGAAACGATGTATGATCAGAAGATTGCTGTCAAGCAAATTTGTGTAATTGCTATGATACAGATAGCTTGTGTGCCAAAGAGCGAGATTTTTCGTTGCAGATTTCGATTGTTGCTTGAAGTGCCTCTCTTTGGATCCTGAACTTTGAAGCCCCCTGTGCAAATGCATGACCGTCCCCGTAGTTGCAGGCTACTCGTATCCTATCAGTCTGGTTTGTAACGCCCGTATGATGGGCTACGGTCCTATACGACTACCATATCTCGCTCACAACTTGTGTAAGTGGTGGTTCAGTCATTCTTAGGGACCTGAAAATCGCGTCCTGTCCCTCAAGTATCGAACTTCGCAAAAATTAGCTCAACCACATATTTTCATTTCTTGTAGCACATGACTTGCCTGCCACTTCTGTAAACCTCTCTCCCTTCCGCCCGCCTTTGCACCAGCCGTAGATCGACTCGCCATTTTTGGTTCATTTGCCTTCACGTACTCTTGAGCGAGACTCGCACAAATCTTCTTGTGCGTTTTGAAATGAGCTTTTTGGCAATCTTTTCCGCAGTATGCTACGCTGTGGCACTTTAGGCATTGCTTAAGGGTGTCCGGTGATTTGGCGCACTGAGCGCATTGAGATGTGGGCAATGTTGATGAGGATGAGGAAGCTTCTGGTGAAGTTGTGTTTGTGAGTTCAGCTGTGCTGCTGGGTTCGATTTGGTCGGCCATGACTGCAGTGAGATTCGGACGTGTAAAGAGGGGATTTCTCAATGAGACACAGGGACTTTTGATAGACCTTACGTGGCGACCGCGTTGCAAAAAGGTGCCGGGTAAGGCCCGCGGCTTTTCGCAAGTGAACGCTAACGGAATTAAGCGAGAAACGCTAAGCTATCCCACGCTAGCCCTTTCATGTCTAGGCACGAAGACTTTTGTAACGTGCGTAGTTCAGGGAGGATTATATGCGGAGGTTGTAGATAAGATTTCCTGGTAAGGATATTCATATGATTGCTAAGTCAGTGAAGGCGGTATCGTGTCCACGAAGTAGAACGGAATATGGAAAACTATATCACACGGAAAAAATGCTGGCTTGCGAAATGCCTTGCAATCAACTAGCAGACGTAAATTCGACGCTATTATATGGGCGCTTATCCACGACTTATTCGCCGTCCGACAGAGCATGGCCAGTAGGCCCTTGTGCAGTGTCTGTCGTATGTTAGCTGGATACCTTGTGTTCATTCGAAAGTACTTACAATCAATGGTGACGAACGCCCTGTCAACTTCTTTCAATCCTTCCAAGCAATACTGGAGCGTCTCTGCAACATCGTGGCAACGACTCAGTGAGGCATCCTCGGGCATGAGAACATCGATCTCAACACATACACCATCGCCGGCATGGTAACACTTCATGGACTTGAAGCCATCGACAAGTGGCGCAAACCTGTACGCCATGAACAATATCTTACGCTCCATGTTGTCGCTTGCAGCTTCGCCTGTGAGTCGGGTGATGTTCTCGAGACAAGTGCCGGCCCAGTCATAGATGATGAAGAGCGACAGACCAGCAGCACCGAGCGGATCCAGCCACCAGATATGTGCTTTGTGGCCAATGAGCGGAAAGAGCAGTGATAGGGTGTTGAAGTAGACGTCAGTCTTGCAGTCCTGCGCCAGCGCTTGGACTTGTGTTGTCTTGACCCTTGCGCATCCGAACCAGATTGTACCCTTGACAACAATGGTGGCAACCATGGCGAATATAGCCGCAGGCGGTAGTTCGGCGATCTTGTGACTACCACTGGGCAGCAATTTCTCGACCGACTCTTTCAGAATCTGCAAGAAAGAGATGACCATGATTATGGAGAACACGAGGATGCCGATCGGCTCGAGGCGTCTCCTTCCAACCGGAAACTTCTTCTTGAGCTTGTTTAGACGCCATCCCACCAACCTATTCGTTGTCCAGATGATGACCGTGCACAGTAGGTCGAGTGCGGAGTCGACGAGCGATGCGATGAGCGAGAGGGAGTTCGACCAGAGGGCTGCGACACCTTTTGCGGCCAACAAGAGTATGTTGACGGAGACATTGATCTAACGGGTCAGATCCGGTATTGCGATGGACCATTGAAGAATGTCGTTACTTACGTTGATCGCCCATCTCACATGCTTAGCGGACTTCCTTCGTTTTTCACGTTCGTCTTCTGGGAGAAATGGTTCGAGACTCTCTCCACTTGTGCCCAAGGGCCCTCTGTCTTCAGCCACGCCATCTCCATCTGTATCAAGTGGGTGCATGCTGTCGACTATGTCGTCTGCGAGCGATGAGACCACCATGTCAACCTCCAACCAGTCGTCGAGACGTCGATTCTGTTCTTCGTAAAATGCGCGCAGTTTCTTGTTCGGTATACATTCGAGCTGTGGGACGTATCAGCAATTCATACGTGTTGCCGACAAGTCAGGCTTTGCTTACGCTCGTATCGCTCTTTCTGAAGTGCTCCAACATTGTATGATCCACGTTATCGATCAACTTCTTCTTCATCTCGCTCGCGCGACTCGAGTACATGGTCTGCTTGATCGCATCGCGAAACCTGTGCTGCGTATTGATCGGATTGATTGATCCATAGCCACTTTCGATGTCTTCGCGGTGACGACCCTTGACGACATTTTCTGTTCCGTTGCCGTTGGTGTAGCTCGAATTCTTGCTGAGGAGGTTGCGCCTAGTTCCGACCATATCTACTCAGGATATTTGCTCCAGCTCGCTCCGGCTTTCTACAGCTTTTTTGTTCCCTGTGTATTTGGGGCGTTTGCGACAGGATGCAGGCGTGAGTTAGGAAACAGAGAATGAAACAAGACTGGCCTGGCGTAAGCAGGCAAAGGCGATCCGGGGAAGGTCAAAGAATCGATAGCGCGTGCAACAGCATCATCGGACAGATGAACCAAGCCTCTTACAGCTACATCTTGATGTTCCTGCATGCAGTCTGGCAGGTCTTGACAGTGCTTGCGTTGTCTCTGATATGTGGGGACCATGACATCACCCGCTAGCGCCGTGTGGAAGTTGCGACGCGTGAACGCGACGCCTTGGCAGGAGTAAACCACAACGGTGGTGTTGGCGACAACATTGAATTCCTTGTCTACGTTGCTGTCATCGCCATAATGTACAGTGCTGGAGTACATTACCCTCATTTTCACGTCTGTGTGCGTTGGACGTTTAATTCACGAAGTTATGAAATTACAGTCTTGACGTCAAGTCCCAAACGCAAAAGTGGTCTCGATTCGAAGCGCCCTCAGCCAACTCGAAAACTTGGCACAGTCATTGCCGCTCGATCCGGACGGGAACACCAAACCCCTGGGTTTGACCGCAGAATTGATCCCAAAATCCTTTTCACTATCATTTTCAAAAATACGTGCTATGCGGAACTATCAGCGTACTCTTAGTCTGCAACAGTGAATAGCTGTAGCTGGAAGTAGCTCGCCCCGCGGTAGAAGAGTCTGCTTTCTGTCTGTGATTCTGCATTTCACATCCGGCCTGCATGCTTGTCTTCGAGAAGATTATGCCTGAGGTACACAGCTTGATAGTTGCGACAAAATGTCTTCCTCTCAAACCCGCCTGAAAGGCCACCTGCATTGTACGATGGCTTGGGGGAAGCTTTCACGACTCCACACTAAGATACTTCCCGAATCGCGGTCGGTATATCTCCAAAACATCGAGGTTAGCCTTCTTGTCCTCAATCCAATTCATTTTCCACTCTTCCGAGTCCGCCGTATTCACCGTATAACACTGGTCGGCCAGTTGGCGGCCCGAAGATTAGCTTCGCTCGCATTGGCTGGCCTTATCTCGGCAGTCGACTGCATCTACTAAAAGGTGGGCTTAAGTCATCTTCTTTCTGAGCGAGTCAAAGAACTTCCCTCGCAAAAGTCGACACGCAATATGTCATAATTTTAAGATCTCGTTGACCTCTCGTAGATCACACTGTTCAGCGCGTTTGTCTGCACCATGCAGACTGCTTCTCCCTCGCCAGCAGGCGCTAGGCCCGGCAACAACCTCCTACTCATTACTTTTGCACTACTCTCTGCAGCCGGAGCATGGTTCATGCGTGTGTCTCTCATTCTTTACGATGCCCCCAAAGACTTTCTCGAAGTCGCTCAAGCAGGCGTTCACCCGAATGGCACGCCAGTGAAGAAAGACTACACTGGCCTCGCCCTTATCGACGAAGGTCTCTCCTTCCTTGTTACAGTGTTCCTTTCGGGACCTGCTGGATGGAATGAGACGTTCTACTGGCAACAATTTCACTTTCTGATCCAAATCACTGGGCTTATCGCTATCATGAATGTTGAGGCCTGCCGAGAGAGAAACAGTGGTAGTTGGATTAAATAGTAAGTCGAGACTGCGAAAGATGACTTGAGATGACTGTTGCTAATAGCTATAAGCACCGCTGTCTGGGCTTTTGTTTACCAAAACATAGGTGGCGCGGTAATCATCCCACTCTGGATGCTTCTTTTCCATCGTCTTTCTGGCCGCAACTCATACTTCCAATCTGGCCGTGCTGTTCCTCTTCCATATGCGAAAGTCATTCTACCAGGAACAATTCTTCAGTACCTCATTCCTACCATCGCGGTTTTCGTCCCCGGACAGTCGATCACGATGCTACAAGGAGTTCTCGCATTTTGGCAATTTGCTCCTGTTCTCGCCAACATACCACTATGGTTCGTGTCGCCATTCGTATCTGCAGCACCCGCTACTGGAAAGATGAAGACCGCAGACATGCGTCATCTCAAAATTATCTACAACACCGTCTTCGTCATCTCCGTCATCTCGCACTGGATCACCATCTACAAAGTCGCCAGCTCCGAGAATCCTGAAGTTACCTTCGTTCGAGTGTTCCTGCCTAGTCGCGAGCATTGGCTGACCTCGATGGATGAGGGCCTGCTTTGGATCTTCCAGTGGGATTGGCTCATCTTCACATCCTGTTACCTCGTTTCAGCTTTAACCGCAATTTATGACATCCAGCGCTTGGTGCCGGACATTGATACTGATCCCGAGGGTGACAAGATCTTCAAGGGCGTGTACATGACCGTGGCTTTGACGGTTCTGGGCGGTCCAGGTGCAGCACTTTCGGGTGTTTGGAGCTGGCGAGAGGAGCAACTCGCAGTTCTTGAGGAGCGCGCTGAAAAAGATAGCCTAAAAAAGGCGACTTGAGGGACGATCATGCGATGACTACTAGCTGACACGGTCACGGTTTGGAGTTTTAAGTTGATGAAGAGTTTGAAAAGGTGATAAATGGCAGAAGCTATATACAGTTGATGGAATAATATTTACGGTGTCGCAGACGACAAGAATGGAAGTATGTACAAGAATTTTCTGCTCCTCTCCACGCCATTTTTTACGCATTAGCACTTGAGGGCGAAGTCTTTCGACATCGCCGATGGGTTACATAGCGCAGTGGACGATTTACCACGACCAGAGAAGTCCTGGACATTAACACCCTGCAATTGATCGAGGAGATCAAGATCAAGCCCGACCTGATCGACCGCAACAATGATGCCCGCGAACGAACTCAGGTACATGTGATTCCAGTCTGCATCCGTGTCCATCTTCGGCACATATGGAAGCTGCTCAGCAGCTACAAGCGGGTCAGCAAACTCGACGTAAGTGTCGTGATCGCTCAACAAGCTAGTAATAATGGATGCACCGGGCGAGTTGCTCAAGACGCTTTGTCCGCGCTTGAAACCCACGCCGACAACCAGGATGCGCGTGCGGGCGCCTTGGACACCAGTACCAAAGCACTTGAAGTCCATCTCATCGTCAAGGGACGCCATAAACCGCTTGGCAATGCTAGCGGGTCGCTGCCAAGACATAGTCGTGGCGTGCTCTAGAAGAGGCATAGAACATGTCGAAAGAAGGTAGTAAGGATTGACTGGGATGCAGTGGCCGCCTACACCCGGTCCAGGCTCGAAGGGCAAGTAGCCGAATGGCTTCGAAGCAGCAGCTGAGCTGACTTCAAAAGCATCGATACCGATGGCAGCGCATGCATCTGCCATCTCGTTTGCGTACGCGGCACACACCATGCGTTGGCAGTTTTCGTACAGCTTGGTCATCTCAGCAACCTCGACGGATGAGACAGTCAACATGTTCTTGAACACCTCGCCGTAGAGCAGCGAAATGGAGTCGAGCGATGCGGCATCAAGACCGGACACGATCTTGGGGATGTCCTCGAAGGCAGGAGACACACGCCCAGGATCGACGCGCTCGGGTGACATACCCACTTTGAGCCCTTTGGAAGCCATAAGTGGGCCAACAAGCGAGCGCGTCATGCCAACGGCGACAGAGCTCTCGATGACTACCGTGGAGCCGGGTCTAACGTGCTTCTCCACTGCGGCTATCGCGCTACGAAGGTATGTGGTGTCAATGGTCTTGTCGCTGTTCAGAACAGTGGGAACGGAAATGAGGATGTGGCTTGCTTTAGCAAGTTCAGTGGGGGTGGAAGTGAAGCGAATGCTGGAGTTCTTGAGCTCGCCGGAGAGTGTCTTGAGTCTGCTGTCCGACACGTCATAGGCGATGACTTCGTAATGCTTTGCGAATTCTTCGACGAGATGCTTGCCGACGTAGCCGACTCCGACGACTGCCACGATCGGACGCGGCTCAGTTGGAATGATATCTCCAGGTGGGCTCGAGATATCGAGGTTCTGGAGGAGGTACTCAGCCTCAGAAGGTGGTGTGATTGAGAAGATTGGTAGAGTGCATTCCTTCAAGCTCGTTGGAGTTTCGGGAGGAGTCATGGGAAGGTCTGTCAACATGCATTGAACTATTTCAGAATGCTTTGCGAGCTGCCTGGCCCCAAACATGGCGTTAGATGCACCCATTGCTGTTGCTGTTGCTGTGTGGAGGTGGTCTTGTTGAAGATGTGTATATGATGATCAAGTATGTGATCAAGAAGTGGGTTGGATTGCTGAGGAATGACTGGATGGAAGTGAATGAATGGTTTGAGTGATTGTTTTGGTTGTGTTTTGAGGGTTTGACGATCTCTTCATATACATTTCGACCTCCGCTTAGAAGTTGTACTTTCCCCGATATCATATGTTGTCCGACTTCACAATCCTTGAGTAATAGTCTAGTATCAGTGGCTTGAAGTTGATGCTTGCATAGCTCGATTAGCTACGGGGCTCTCGAGTGGTCTGCTTGAGCTAGAAAGACGTGATAGCAAAATATTGTTGGGCTAAGGCAGGGACGTAGTCACGCCTGTGGTGCTATTGCAGAATCTGGTATCACACTAGACATGCCATGTCTCTACAAGGATCGACGATCTGAGGGGTATCGCGAAGTTTTTCTCCCTGACAAGACGACTAGAATGCCTAAGCGGAATACCAGTCGCCTATTCAACTGGTACGCGGAGCTGTTCCGTAGGTAGTACTGCTCGGCTTGGCACCTAGTTAGCCATGGTGTTGAGCTTCTGCAGAGTAAAGCCTTCTCGTCACATCTTGGTGTTAGCTGGGAAGTCATCTTTTGCTGTACGGCATTTAGTAGCGGGTACCTTTCGATCGCGCTACAGTGCATGCTCTTCAGGAGGTGGATGAGGATGGTCATTCACGATGGCTTTCGAGCCCAGGCCGATATGCCATAGAACATCGTCGAAGCTCCGGTGCCATGGATTGGGTCAAAATGTAGCTTCAAATGCCAAAAGAGGAGAGGCCGGCAGCCTATGCCGGTACGAAAGCGATCCATGCATATGAGAGTCTAACAGTCAATTATCATGAGGCTGCAACTATCACGGTAGATTGTCCTGATCGAGGTTAGTCTACTAGGCATAGGGTGCTCACCCTACCGAGTCACGACAGTTTATCGATCTTATGCAGTAGCCCTGTGAATAGTGAGATGTGGGTGGTAAACAATGTGCTATACTGCCCCTCGTAGCGCAATAGCTTTCCGATGCTTTCCCTTTTTGAGACACAGGTACGATTTCTCGTAAGGATGAATTGTGTAGCTTACCACGGATGACAACCGTTCATGACGTTGACAGAAGCTTATGTACATTGATGTCAGAATGATGATCTGCTGGTCTAAGCTGCAAGCTGCCATGTGCCTGACTTGCAGCTGGCGCGAACTACGAGCGACCAATGCCATCAAAACGTGCCTGATGATCGAAGTCACCACTCTACGCTGGGGCATGCTCAGTTTGAGATCCGTGCTCCTGTAATACCAGGACAGTGGTAACACAAAACCGCAACCTCGATCGATGTGGGCTGAGTCGTGGTTAGGACTGTTTACGCACTGGATTGATGTCCTTTCCGATCTTTGACCAAACCCAGAGGTAAAGATGAATTGCTTCAGTGCTCGGTAGGATGTGCTCGTTGGGTTGCAGTGTCGATTTTCAACTGCCGTTGATAAAGCACCGGAGCTTATGCCAACACAAGCCTCTTGTTGAAAATTGGCACTACACTCGGGGACTATACAGTATTTTCCCCGTCATTACCTTGGCCGATTTGGTCGTAGTAGCGGAAAGCGATTCATGGGCGAGAACACTTTCCTTCTCGGATGGTATCGACAACCCTTTCCCATCATGGCAATACAGGAGCTGCAAATACTTTGGGCCTATAATATAAGCTCTTGCGAGCTCTAGGATACATGACATCAAGCTCACTCAAAGTTGCGGAGCCCGCTCCAGCTGGTCTACATACTACTGTTAGATGGTTCATAAATGTCAACCAGATATGTTCGTCCAATGAAAGTAGTTTTCTGTTTCTTCGCCGGTATCTGCCAAATGACTTCAATCCAGGCCTAGGGTTGAGCACCGAGGCTCACTCGGAGAACGTGAACGTCTGTATCATCGCAGTCTGGACTCGCCATGGCCCAACGTTCCATCTATCCTACTGCCGTGCTCAGAGATTTTCAGATGCTTAGGGTAAAAGTTTCATAGGATAGTTGAGTAAAGACAGCCACAATGCTTACGTTGTGAGGCACGACTCTCACTCCACCCTTCAGGTCTTTACCGCCTGCGCATACACTCTTTGACGTCTCAATTTCTGTTGAAACAATCTTTCTCAACTACAACCCATTTCTTTTATGCTTGGATATCACAACCCTGGTCTTCAGACAAAAATGCAGCCATCTTCCAACTCGACGAGGTCATCAACACCCAGCTCCTCCCAGGAGTCTGTACGCGATGAGATCGCTGCAGTCCGGGAAACGCCAACTCCACCTCTCAGCGCTCGGCTATCCCCATCACAACGCAGCCAGTCTTCTTTGATGTCCACGTTCACCGATGATGTACAAAGCAGGCCCATGTCACGCCAGGCGACCAGAACATCACGAAAACCGCCAACAACTGCGAGGCCTAAGATTCTTCCACTTCAATCAGCAACGTCGTCCAAAGAATCTGTCTCGCGGTCCTTCCGCTCGCCCTCTGCATCCAGTAGCTTTTACCACGTGAAGAAGCCACCCATAGCAAGCGCTGTACCTCTAGGTTCAAGCGCTGACCCAGAAGACATCAAAGAGTTTCTTGCCCTCGCCGAAGAGCGCCAGAAAGCCTTTGAGCCGAACACGTACTCTTCATTTGCCTGGCAAATGTTTTGGTTCGTCATGATCGTGTGTATAACATATTTTGGCTTCATTGGCTTCCCGATTTGGGATGGAATATGCTACTCATTATGGTAAGTCATGAAACATCGTCCCCTTTAGTAATCCTCTAACCATTTCATAGGAAGTGGCTGAAGTTCGGTAATTATGTGACAATCGGTGTTCTCATTTTCTTCCTCAGGGGTGCTAGCATATCATGGCTCCCACAGCTTTTCGTCAAGTTCGAGAAGAACCCGGAGCCACTCGATCCTGAGAATCCCGTGCCACGGACCGACGCCTCGGAAACCTGTCTCCTTATCCCAGCTTACAAGGCCGCGGGTGCCCTTCCAGAGACCATTGAGCACGCATTGAAGATCTTCAAACCCGACCAGATCTTCGTCCTCGCTAATGGAAACTCTCCTACGCCTCTTGACAACGCAGACGACGTATGCAAAGAGTACGGTGTCAATCACGCCTGGATTCCGGTCGGTAGCAAAATCATTGCTGAGTTTGTTGGTGTCATGCTTGCCAAGAAGTTCAAATATGCCATGCTCATCGACGATGACGTCCGTCTTCGGGCCAATCTCCCCATCGTGACCGACTGAATCAGTGACACGAAGGCACATCGTTCCACTGTGTGTATAGGATACACAATCAAGAGTACTGGGGCCAATGGCTCGAAAGGAACGTACATTCAGCAAGCCCAAGATCTCGAGTACAAACTCTCTGGCCTTTCCAGGCACTTCCAAGGCACGTATGGTAGTGCTACATTTCCTCACGGCGCGACCATCTTGTGGAACCGCGATATCCTCGAAAAGCTTTTCTGGGGCCATGCAGGATACAAAATCTCTGAAGACTGGTATTTTGGTCACACATGCAGATCTGCTGGCTACCGTATCGAATTCTGCTCGCAGGTCTTTGTCACTTCTGGTACAACAGCGACGCAAAAGAGATCGACATGGAAATGCTGTCCCGTCAACAAGGCATCAAACAAAGCAACCCTTACCCGGCAAACCTGGTTGTGCACAGCGATGCGAGCGTCGCAGAAGGCAATGACGCGAGAAACACGGCTGGCTTTATCGAAGGCAGGATGGGGGTGCTACCTTCGGACGGATTCCACGAGTATCGGTACGATTGGAGTGAGAATCTCGTCAGCTTTTACTTCGACGGGGGCTGGATGGGCGACTTGAATCATTCCGTGCCAGCAGTCCCGGGAATCTTTCAGATCAGCCACTGGAACGATGGGAATCCGAACTGGACCGCGGGGCCGCCTGCACAGGATGCTATATTGACTGTCGCATACTCCATGGGCTACTTCAATTCGACAGATGCAAAACAGAACCGAGACTACGACGAGTTGTGTAGTGGGGGTAGGGGTGAAGACAAGATATGCGATGTGCCAGATTATAAGGGTATGGCGAGTTCAGGAGGCAAAGGACCTTCGTTCGTTGGAGTGCCTCAGAACGAGACTGGCGAGCGGCACAACAGCGCATCACAGGTTAAGCGCAGTCCAGCAACATTTTTGATCATTCTGTGTGCTAGCATTTTTATTTCGATAGCAATTTAGCAAGTCGCTTTTTTAGACATAAAGAATGTTGATGTTAGAAGCATTGCTTCAATTTGTCTGGCCTAATCGCATATTCGTCAATTCTGCTCTACTCCCCAGTCTTGCTCCTTTGATCCGTCCTTTCGTTTTCTTGCTTTTTGTCGCTCACCATGCTAGCTCTGTAAGTACTCTCCGACCGTTCCTGTTGGTGTCCGACTTTGATGCCCATTTGTAAAGTCCCTATCCTCCCTTCCTCCTTGATATCCACACCCTGCCGTACCAGTTCCGAGACCCTCTTCAACCGCTCCTCCCTCTTATTTGGGCTATCGTACTGACGTATTGTCTCCTCGATGATGCCCGGGATTTGGTCTTTGATCGCAGGGAGAATTTGTTGGTGCATGGCCTCGAGGATGTTTCTCTTGATCGTTTCAGCGATCTGTTGAATGATGATAGGTGAGAGTTGCTGCTTGTTGGAGACGTTGAAATTTCCGTCCGAAATCTCCGAAAATGTCATGAGGGCGGATATGGATGTGGTGTTCGGTCTCAGTTCATGCAGGGAAGGTTTTATTTACTCAGAAGTTTGCTAGGTTCAAACCCTAGAAGTATATGGAAGACTCCCGTGAACTCCGTCAAATATTTGTGACGTGATCATGATGCTTCTTCATTGTTCTCGCACACACGTGTTTAGGCAGGGTGAAACAGGATCGTTCCTGCCGTGGCGGGCTACCTCACTTTTCGCGCTATTACGGTGCTCCTTCTCTCTTTCAACCAAACATTCTCGACGGCATAGCGTTAAACAACAACAGCGACACGTCATAGCTCTCGTGCATATCGTTGATGCGCTATGGCAGTCGGCTCATCACTACTCATTTGCCTTCTAGCAATTCTTGCACCAGCAAGGTTCTTTTCCGACCCGACTCTTGCACCGCTTTCGAACAATTCTTCGCCCGCCTTCAGACTCAATGCCACCAACTCGAACAAATTCTTGCTTGCAGATAAACCGAAACACGGATTCACAGCTCGAGCTGCAGATGACGCATGGACTCTGTCTGTTCAGCGAGGTGCTAAGCTCCTCCAAGGCATGAAATCCGACAATAAGGCAGCTGCCACCCTCTACGGTCTAGGTGAAACAGCAGAGAGCCCATACGACGGAGAACTACGCGACATACTCGTGTCATGGGGCTACAATGACAACACCGAAGCCATGCAAAAGAAACACGACGAAGAATGCGATATGGAAAACGGCAACAAGCTCAAAAAATGCTTCGACGAACTCGGCATGGGCACGAAGTCTAAAGGCCAGGGCGGACCCAATCAGTGCTTCCAAATCGAGCACTTTGACAGTCCTGGCGTCATCTTGAACGAGGATGGCAGCCGACCCGAAAAGGCAAACCAGTACTAAAAAGCGCCATGCGGCACCATCATGCGCGTAACAGGTGCGGCTCACGCGGTTGGGGTGAATGGTATCGGCGGCGCAGTGATTGCCACGAACATTGTCAGTCCAGCAAAAGCAGCCGCGGGTTTGTGGCGTCGCGACCCGAAGCCAGAAGAATTACCGCACATCCGTTCATTCTCTGACATCTCGTGGGCTTTTTGGAATCGTGCGGCGGCAGACAATATCAAAGGTATCAAGTACTTTATGGCCACGATGGTGATCAACAGGGAAACGAACCAGCACATCAAAAAAGCACTTTCAGAGCTGATGCCACCGGAAGAAGATACGAAGGGCTGGCCAGGACATGAGTGGAGTATGGATTCTGATGCAGGGAAAGCACTCTTGGGAGCGCCTGTGGGAAGATGGGCGGGGTACTTCTTGATGCAGCACAAGAGACAGTTAGGCGGGAATAAGTTCGTTTCCAAGGTCAGGGTATTCAAGAGCGAGAAGGAGGGATCGTGGCCGTACATCCTGTTCTATGTTGATGGACCAGAAGGAACGCCGAAGCCAGAGAAAGTATCAACACCTCGAAGCGCTGTTAAAAGCGGTGCTGGCTCTAGGGTGGTGAAAAGTAGCAGTGACGGGAAAAATATCGTCAGAGAGCACGTGTTCCATGGTGCATAGCAAACGTCGGGTCATCGGACACAAGTCTCTGGCCTCAAAGGCTACGCTAGAACGGCCGTTCCATCGATGAATATAATTGAAATCACAGGCTCGGCCTCCCAGCCTTCAACGCTTCTATCTCCCTCGTGACCTGCAACGCTGCCCTTGTGCCCTCCTCAATCGCACCATCGATAAAACTGCGCCACCCCAGCGCCCAGTCTGAATTCGCAAACATGATCGATCCATGCTGCGCTCTCATATCATCAAGATGATTAACCAGCAAGTTCGGCGGCGCGAAGAACCACGCGCCCTTTGCGAACTCATCTTTGCTCCAGTTGTGAAACACCAGTCTGCGAATGTCAACTGCGTTGCCGCCATAGTTTGACGGATCGAACATGGAAGACACGGCGTTCTTGGTCACTGAGATGTCGGCTTCGGGGTCCATGTGTTTGTTGTTTCCGCCAAAGCACACAATGTGCGTGTTTTTGGCTGGTGTTGTGCCGTCGCCGATGGCGTAGTACAGTTCGTTGTGGGGATACGTCACGCCTGTCCAGGATCGGAGGGCCTTGTTGGACAATTCTGCGTGGACTTTGACTGTCTGGTTGACATGCCCGATGGCTATCGCAGCCTGTTTTCCGGCCGGGAGTGGAGGGTCGAAAGACACTGCGCCGAGGACGTTTAGCGGTAGGGTGGAGATTGCGCGAAGAGCGCGGAAGGTTTGGCCGGTACGAGTTGTGATTGTAACGCTGGAACCCGCGTCCTGGATGTGTTTGATTGGCGTGTTGAAGGCGTAGGATAATCGTTTCGTGGCGAGTGCTTCGTCGAAGAATTTGCGCGCAAATGTTGATTGACCGCCTCGGAACTTCCATGTGATGAGCAGGTCGAGAAAGCCTTGGTACGTGTAGCCGCACAGGGCCCACCAGTGCATAAACTCGTGGAAAGAAGTCGTCTCAAGTGTGGCGCCGCTACAGAGGAGGATTGAGGTTTCGAGGATAGCACGCTCTTGAGCCGTAAGGATATTTGCAATCTCGTTGATACGATCCTGTGCTGACTGCGAGTCTAGGGGAACCGAAGCCGGATTATGAAATGTAGTGTACGGCAGTGGAATTGTTTCACGGCCGTAGGCGCCGTCGATGTTTGTGAACTTCTTGAATGCTGAAGCAGTTACCTCATCCTTTATCCGACTATTAGCAGTCGTGCTTGATGATGCATCGAGCGACGTACCTCTTCGTCATGGCTCATCGTAGTCGTCCCTTGCAACGTGTTGAGCTCAAAGTGGTTCACGCCATGTGTGAAGTCGTGACTCTTCTCCACTTCCCCTTCCATCTGATACCGCACAACCTCGTGCCAGACATTCGATTGTCCCCAGTGGACCCATGTGCCACCCATTTCAAAAGGATAACCGCCAATGTTGGACGACCATGAGCGACCGCCGATGCGATCGCGACCTTCCAGTAGCAACACTTTCAGACCCGCAATTGCAGCATTGCGGGCAGCGGTAAGGCCGCAGTAGCCCGCGCCGACTACTACAACATCGTAGAGGACTTCCGAGCTGCTGATGTTGGAGGCAGGTGATACGACGCCAAGGGATGGTACGCCAGCTTTGAGGCCCTCTTCAGGTGTCCAACAGTACCCGTCGCGAGAAGTCATTCTGGTCTACTTAGAAAGGTAGGAGGCACTCCGGTACGATTAGACTTTTGATGCAGTGATCTTGAGAACGAATGTCCTGACACAAACGCCTTTAACTCATTTCGACCCCAGCTAGGGCAAAGCTCGAGACATAGTCAAAAGACACACAGACATCTTGGACACCGAAACAGCGCTAAGTAAATTTCTTGATACGGTCAATCAAAGTAAGAACTAGACAGCATACAAGTCCGACTAACGCAGAGAATCGGAATTGAGCCCAAGGTTCATTGCTGGTTCTAGCACGGTTGAAAGTGGGTCTCGCCGCTTTCCCGATTCAGATGCTAAAGTGAGAAAATACCACCACCAGGCGCCGGCAAAATTCGTGCCAGCCTTATATAACGAGAAGTGGTGAAGGGGTAGCCTGTATATATCTAAAGATTTCTAATAGCATAAGGGAGCGTATCTTAGAGCTGCGTATGTATTTAGGCTTCTCTAAACTTGTAATGAGCATATGTTTAAAGAATGTTAGTTTATATCGCGGATGTGAAGAGCGGGCTCGAATTTTGCCGCAGTCTGGTGCCACTTGGCCGAGCTTGTTCCACTTACATACATGTACTCAGCAAAGTTCACAGAGATCGCATCGCGGCACTGTCCAGTCCAGTCATAACAAGTAAGATAAGCCATCGGACTCATTCCTCGAATCGGAGTGGAACTCGGCCTACTTTCGCTTGTAGTGCGGAACGATTGCGCATACGTGGAACAAGATCCTCACATAACTAGTGGTTCCCCCGTGTCGTTGAAGGTATTTTGAGGGGTAGCATGAAAAGTACCGCCGAGCGCCCGCGTTGCCGCGTCCAGAACGACATCTCACTTTATTGTCTTCTTCAGGAAAGGCGTGTTGATGCTCGCTAGCACCAGGGGCGGGGTGGAGATACGATCTGTGTATTGATAAAGTGCGTATGCAACGATAAGCAGGGAGATGAGTTGTACCTGCGGGACCATCTTATCCTTGAATTGTGATGCAAAGCAACCTTGTTCCTAGAAGCGGCGAAGATAGCGAAATTGAGAGATAAAGTTGTCGTGTGTTCTCCCGATCAATTGCATCTCCCTAGAGAGTGTCACCATGAAAGCCGTAGAGTCCGCAACCAGTATGGGCGAAGCGAAAGAAACGAAGTCTTCATCTGAGATAGAGCGGCGTATGTTCTTCGCAAAGTGTTGAAAATCATTGAATGTTGACAAAATCACTTCAGAAATCACCACGCAGGAAGGCGTGGTTCAAGACCTCAGCCACCGTCTTTTGGGTCTCGACTTACAATCCGACGATGCGCGAAATATGTCCAAGCTGGAGATCGTCTCTGCCGGTTGGGTCATCACCAATAGCTGGGCAGGTATTGCCACGACATTTGCTCTTGCTGTCAGTCAAGGCGGTCCGGTCACTTTAGTCTATGGACCGATGATCATTTTTGTGCTGGTTGGACTATGCGCGTTGACATTGGGAGAGCTAGCGAGTGTGTATCCTACAGCTGGAGGCCAGTATCATTGGACCAGCATCCTGGCGCCAAAGAGGTGGAGTCGAGAGCTTGTAAGCGTTCCGAGACTCTGTTTGTGCTGAACGCGCTGAATTTTCTGCAGAGTTACTGCTGCGGTGCGACGAACGTATTTGCCTGGATTGCGCTATGCGCTGGGGTGGCCATCCTCTTTCCACAGCTGGCCATAGGCATGACCATCTTCTACAACCCTTCGTATGTGCCGGAGCCGTGGCACGCATTTTTGCAATATCAAGCGCTAAACGCCCTGGTTGTCTTGTACAACATATACGTACTTAAGCGAACGATGTGGATCCATGATGTTGGCTGTAAGTTTGGCGACTCGGTTGAGCTTTTCTTGTGTCTGATTCCACAGTTTTCCTCTCCATTACCAGCTTGGTCATGATAGTCATCGTCAGTCTTGCTCGTACTGGCCCACACTACCAATCTTCAGAGTTCGTATGGACCACGTTCGTGAACGAGAGTGGGTGGATCGACGGTATCGCCTTTTTGACAGGCCTCATCAATCCTACTTATATGTATGCTGGCATTGATGGCGCGATACACCTAGCTGAAGAGTGCAAAAACGCCGCCGTGGTGGTGCCGTGGGCTCTAGTGAGCACGATTTCCATCGGCTTCGTGACATCGTTCGTCTTTGCAATAGTACTGCTATACTGCACGAACGATCTGGAAGCTGTTGTCTCGACAGCAACCGGGTATGTTCATCAGGACTTTGGTAAAGTTGCAAGCGCTGACGATCCTTTCAGTGTGCCAATTTACGAGATTTTCCGCCAAAGCACACGATCAGACGCGGCAGCTACCGTGTTCCTCGTGTCCCTTACGGTTATGACACTAGTAGCGCTCAATGGAAGTCACCAGACTGCCTCCCGCCTTACGTGGTCGTTCGCGCGCGACAACGCAATTTTTGGTAGTCAGTGGCTCAGCAAGATCAGTCCAAACCAGCAAGTTCCTATCGCCGCTCTGCTGTTCAACTTCGCGATCATGTTCATCATCGGATGTATCTACCTAGGCTCAACGTCAGCTTTCAATTCCTTTATCGGCACAGGGCTAATCCTACAGCATGTCACCTACGCCTTTCCTGCGGCACTGCTTATATACCGGAGAAGATCCTCGACTTGGTTACCGCAAACTCGTTACGTCAGACCTCCACCGGTATTAGGCTGGACGGCGAACATCGTGACTGTGCTATTTGCCATGTTCGTTCTCGTCTTCTATTGCTTCCCCGTTTCCAAGCCTGTCACGGGAAGCAGCATGAGTGAGTTCGGCCGGAGAGACTGGATTGCTAGAGAAACTGACATCGACTAGACTATGCGAGCGTTGTGATCGGGGTAATGGGGTTGTTTGCGGGGTTGAACTGGTTCTTCCATGCTAAGAAGCATTATTCCGGGCCGCGACTGGATTTGAGGGAGTCGTAGAAAGCCTGGATCGAGCTGTATTCTCGGGTGCTAGTTTAAAAAACAGCATCTGTTACATTACCAATACGTTCGAAAGTTCGGGCAAACACTGAGTCCATCTCTTGCCTCCTTTTCTTGCCCAAATTCTTTCTAGGCTTCGTACAGCCGTTGGAATGTTGCGAAATTTGGTGCGGGCGTAAATGCTGTTCATGTAGTCGGCAAAGAAGGCCCTCTGGCCGGGATCAGCTGTTTCTGCGCCAGCGACAAAGCACGGCCAGACAAGGGCATGCGCTCCAGGAGAACACGGCGGTATCAGAGAAATCCGTTCGAGGAGATTGTTGATGTTGAAATTGACGACAACGTCTGGATAAAGAGGTGCCAGCCCGGAGAATCCCGCGTCTTCGCTCGTAGCACGCCGTAGAAAAATGTCGCACGCGGCAGCAAAACAAAGACATGTCTCGTCAAGGATGTGCTGTTCCTCAGAGCCCTCGGGAAACTGCTCACATGTGAGCCAGTCTTCCCGTTGAGGATACTTCTGCAGCGCCAGCATGCCATGGTGTTCCCCAAGTAGAGGCAGGCCTAGTAGTTCGAACATATTTGTTGAGATCTGAAGGAACCTAGTGACTGGAGACATTTGGCATTCAGCCCTGCGATTTTTCGAAAAACACAACAGCATCTGCACCAGAAAGCTGTAGTCCGCGCTGCCCGTGACCGTCTCGCCAACTAGCAGGACCAATAAAGTTGCCCAAGTAAACTCATTAAAGACCTGCTCCGGTGTGGCGGACGCTGCATCTTTGCGTAGACGAGAAATGATCGCAGTGCGACCAGCTTCCGCCGCATGCTGAATGTCGGGTCTCTCCAGGCTGAGATGCTGAGCAGCCACTACACCAACTGCTCGGCGCAATACTTCGTTTTCAAGGGCCATGGGTAAAATGATTTCGCGATAGCCGTTCACAGCAGTGTCGACAATCACCATTACAGGCGCGATGGCTTCGGAAAAATGCGAGAACAGCATGCGCGCTTCGCTGCTCAGAGGTGCGAGCCAGGGTTGTACACCAATATAGACCGGACACTGCCGCAGCATACTATCTTCGAACCGCATAATCTCTTCCACGTCATCATATACCCCTGAACTCTTGTCTGGTCCTACTGAGATGTTTGGTGAAGTCTGTGTAGCCGGCAACTGGTCGGTTGAGAGTCCATCCAGTTCCTCTTGGGCCTGGGAAGATTCCTGCAATTCTGCAGCTGTGCTCTGCACCTGTTGCCGTTTCGTCTTCGCCGCTCTTTCGGTTCTTTGCCTCATTTCATTTTTCCATCGCACCGCCGAAAAAGGCGTCCTAGTGGGTAAACAGATGGATTCATCTCCGCCAACTTCCGGTATCTTGCAGTCTTTCAGTTTTCCACGTCTTGCAACTGCCTCAGTGAAGCGTATGCGATTCACTCCAGAGCACTCGATGTCTTTCTTAATGCACTTGCTACATGATGGCTCAGTTTTGTCGCATATGATGCGGCGCCGAGAGCATTGAAAACATCCTACACACGTGATTAGTAAACTCGGCCGGTTGATTGGTGTGAAAGGTGGATTATTGATTCACCTCGCTCTTTTGGCGTCAACTTCCTCGTGGCGTTGCTTTCCAACGGGTTAATACGTATGCGCTTGGGCGGCATGATGGCAGACTATCTTCGTCATCTTAATTTGTGCGCATTCGATTGATTAGGTACGAGAAGTCGGGTGTAATGCTGCGATGCGGCTTAATAAGGCGCTGCGACTAACGCGGAAACTGTCCGCGTACACATGACGCATTCCGAGGCTAAGAAACCGTCCACCGCTCGAGTGCTTGAAAACCATCACACGACATATGCCCAAAGCGATCGACAGTGTCTGTTCGACCTGAATCAGCAGCTGCGAATTGTTTCTAGCAGTGTATTAGCTATATTCTCTCTCGTTAACAGCTGCACGATGTCAATGCGACCGTAGTAGCTAGTACTGGAGTATTTCATCTAATAACATAGCCTACATGTTCAGATAGTAGAGCAGAAATGTAGAAATCGGTTTTCAGAGGTGGCCTGTTTGATTTGGAAAGTACCAGTATTACTACTATCTCGCTGTCGTCTAATCCACCACAGTCTACTGATCAACAATACCAACCCTACATGAGCAATATAGCCAAAGACTTCGCATACACCAATTTGCCACAACGACTAGCCTACATATATCCAGAGACCCTCTAACGGAATCCAGAAACCCCATCTAATCGTAGGCGTACATCTCCAGCCTCTCTTATAAATTTACAAACATGCTCCAATATGCCTCTCAAGGACAATTCGAACCGCTTTCAGCAGGCTGCGAGAAAAAATCCGTGATGTTTTTTATATTCAAATACTGCCCATCATCCTCATCCCTACTCCCTACTCCCTACTCTTCCAACTCCCCCTCCACCTACACCCCTTCGCCAACCCCTCCAACTCGCCCAACGCCTTATTAACCTCCCCCTGCCCGCCATCCTCCTTCCTGCCCCTCAACTCGACGAAGAACACATAGTGCCAATTCCTAACCCCACTCGGGCGCGTATTGATACTCGTCAGATTGAGTCCGAATTTCTCAAACGCCGCAAGACAGTGCGCCAACGCGCCGGGATTCGCATGGTCGACCGTGAAGGTGATGAGAGTCTTATAACCCACACCGGCACCTCCATCCGCATCTCCCTCTCCATTTCCCGCTGGCGTGGCAGCATCCCCATTCCCACGCCCACTTTCATTCTTGTTCTTAATGACCAAAAAGCGCGTCGTATTACCCACGCGATCATTTACATTTTCAGCCAAAACATCGAGGCCAAACAGCGCGGCCGCAACACCACTCGACAACGCCGCGCTTGCGCCCGACGAATCTGCCGCCACGATTTCAGCCGCGCGCGACGTGCTGCTAACATCATGGCGCTCGACGCCCTTGAGATGCGTCGAGAGGAACACATCACACTGGCCCCACGCCTGGGGATGGGAGAACAATTTCCGAACCTTGCTTAGATGCGCGCGAGGCGTGCTATCAGCTCCGAGCGCTGGATTCTGCGCGTACCCCAGCAGGCAGTGTTTGACGGCGACGTAGGCCTCGGCGCAGACGAGGATGTCGGGGTGTCTGTTTTGCGGGTCGCTGAGGAGGTCGAGGGTGGAGACGACGGAGCCGTTGCTGCTGTTTTCAAAGGGGACGACGCCGCGGTGGGCGGTGCCGGTTTGGACGGCGGTGAAGACGTCGGCGATGGTGATTTGGGGGGAGAGCGTGGCTTGGGATGGGGGGAAGGCGTCGAGGGCGGCCTGGGTGTTGTGAGATGAGGTTAAATGAAC
>Ga0265780_10001548_pt1 | contig 32296 bp, 34 predicted proteins | sample P1T30metagenome_FD_192432 | JGI IMG/M metagenome (GOLD analysis project Ga0265780, IMG submission 192432) | Plant litter microbial communities from East Loma Ridge, Irvine, California - P1 T30 | ecosystem: Environmental > Terrestrial > Plant litter > Unclassified | place: USA: California... | reverse complement strand
CCCTTGCTGTCTGTCTGTCCTTGCGATTTGTTCTCGTGCTGGTGTAGTAGAGTAGTAGTTGTTGTTGTTGTTATTGCTGCCGCTGTGCGAGCTGTCATTTTGACACCCCAGACGACCCGCCCCAGCATGGCCCCCGCCCCCCATGGCAGCGCCGAGGATGCGCTCGAGCTCGAGACGATTGCAGTGCGTCGCGTTGATGTGACATTGATTGTCGAGCCCATGCTAACGCGCTGTGCAAGTCTGGTCCCTACTGTGTATACGACCCTTTCCGCTTCCCGCCGAGTCCCCAGGCGCAACGCGCGTCGCACAGTCCATCGGCACCGCCTGCAGAGAAGAGCAGCACCATGGAGGATCCCATGATGGCGGGCAATTATGCCTTCACCAATATGCGCCGTCCTTGGCTCACCACAGCGGGAGAGAACATGACGCTCGCTGCACCCGCCGAGGACATGTCCAGCTGGAACGAATGGATGCAGTACCACCCCGCTGCAGCCGCGTCTCAGCACACCCAAACCGTGCAAGCGAAACCTATGAGCGAACTGAGCGAACAGGGCCCCACAGGTTTTCTTAAGCCTGCTCGGGAGGATTCGCCCTCTGCCAACCGCTCCCAACCCCAACCCCAACACCAGCACCCTCTCTCGCAGTCGATCCCACCCACTACCACACAAGCATCCGCCCCCATGTACTCGCAACCGAACGGCATCCCGTTCACCTTTGGCCAGAACATCGATGCATCGCCTGCCTTCGACTTCACCGGCCACACCCTGAGCTCCCCGGCTGACGTCCAAGTCCAGCACCAGAATGCCTTCTACTCGTCGCCCATGTGGCAGCAGCAGCAACAGCAGCGCCAGCAAATATCAGACGGCTTCTTCTCGCCTCCTGGCTACGACCATTCCACCTTTGTCGCACCCCCGGCCTCGACACCCAGCCTGCACCACAGCCCCAGCTCACTGAACAATGGCGGTCAAGGGAGCTCATCGTCAACGCATTCATCACCCGAGCCCGCTGTCAACATCAAGAAGCGGAAGTCGGTAGAAGAGGACGACGAAGAGGACGACCTGGAGTCGGCGCCGTCTGGAAAGAAAGGAAAGGGCCAGCCGCCGAAAAAGACTGCACACAACATGATCGAGAAGCGGTATCGAACAAATCTCAACGACAAAATTGCAGCCCTGCGTGACAGTAAGTGCCCGCTCTCATGTATCATAACCCCAATCGTGCATCAATTGACCATTCTCAGGTGTCCCTAGTTTGCGTGTCATGTCGCGGCCAGGCGGCAAAGAGGAAGACGATGATCCTGAGGATCTCGAGGGCCTCACCCCTGCTCACAAGCTCAACAAGGCTACTGTGCTGTCAAAAGCTACCGAATACATTCGGCATCTGGAGAAGCGCAACAAGCGGTTACAGGACGAGGTCAACACATTAAAGACGCGGGTGGAGAGCTACGAGAAGATGGCCATCTCAGGGCCCATGGCATTGCACAACCCAGTGGGCACCCCTGATGGGAGGTATCATGAAGATCCGTTCATGGCATCGCATGGTCTGTCTATGGGTGGCCCCGCTCAGGGCATGATTCCTGTGCCAGACAACATCGCCGCTCTGCAGCGCGGGCTGCCACCACAGCAACACTATGCATCCGCATATCCACCCTATGCTGGTGGCGCACGTCAAGCACACAGTGGCCCTCCCATGGTTAATGGACGTCGCACCAGTGCCATGATGGGCAAGCTCATGGTCGGTTCGCTCGCTGGCCTCATGGTCCTCGAAGGACTGGTCGAGCGGGAGCAGTCACAAGAGGATCCTGCTGGTCGCGGTCTCTTCGCATTGCCCATCAGCCTTGCCAGCATACTCGCCCCGCGTGTCTCCTTGGGCGCGTCTACTGCACAACTTTCTCTCGCCAAGCTTATGCTTGTCATGGGAGCTTTCTTCTACCTCGTTGGCCCTCTCCTCAGCTTCTCATCAAAGCCCAAGAAGAAGAACACTCCCGTTCTTTTGTCGCCTGCTCCATCACTCGCGTCGCCCGTTGAGGTACGTCGCAAGGCGTGGCTCACTGCTATCCAGACCGTCTGGGTGCCGCAGCACAACTTCATCCTTGAAGTTGCGGCACTTGGTCTCAAGACTCTCAAGCTCAGCACACGCAAGATAATTGGATGGCCTGGATACGCTTATCTGACTGGTACCACAAAAGAGCAAGAAGCTGCACGTCTCAAAGCTTGGGAGATCGCACTCGATGCACAGCTCACAGGAGGTGATGCAGAGATTAGCAAGAGCCGATTGGTCCTCACTTTGATGGCCTCAGGCACTCTCCCTGACACTCCAGCAAGACTCATGCTCAAAGCATTGCATATCCGCGTACTTCTCTGGGAAATTGCCAATGCCGGCCATGGCGTCTGGTGGATGGTCGACGAATTGAGCGCCAAGGTGGCTCGCAGCTACTGGAACATGGCTCGCAGTGAACACAGAATTGCTGCAAATCTGGCATCGAAGCAAGGCAGCGACGCTCAACCCCTGCCAGATCACCTGGCTTCGCTCATAGAGAGGGAGTGCGACGACGTCCTGGTGCCCGCTATCATTCAACGCGCCTACAACCTGGCATGGAACAGGCCCAGTGCCGAGAAAACCATCATCGATCCCTCCATGGATGGTGTGGTTGAGGACTTTGCCATCTGCTCACCTCTTGATGCCTTGGCTGCGTGGTACTCGAGCTTCGTCCTTGCAAAGGCACTTACCGCCACTCTGGCCACAAAGAGCTTGTCACCAAAGGAGGGCGTTGTCGCTGACTTGAATCTTGCGCTCCAGTCTGCACCACCCAACTCACAAGCCCAGCTCCGCGCTCTCGTCGCTCAAGCAGTCGTCCTTGACGAGGACCGCAACACACGAATCGTCGCAGCCCTCGACGCACTTCCCAGCTCCAGCGCCACCAGCCTCATGAACCCAGTCGACAACGTCCCAGTTGCAGCCGACGTCCGTACCGCCCTTACCCTCGCACGATGCCTTTCGCTCACCGCCTTCCCATCCTCTTCTGCACGCCGGCGCGCCACCGATAAAATCAACCAAATCACCCTGTCCGAAGTCACCACCACGCTCCTCTCCTTTGTTGCAGCGCACAAAGTCCTCACGCTCTTCATGCAAGACGCCGAGCTCCAGGCCGCCACAAGCTTCAAGCTCGAGCACTTTGCAAAGAGCTTGCGAATGTGGGTCGGCCACGAGACCGGCAAACGCAGTAGCCTCAGCAACAAAGTGCGCAGCCGCATTGTCGCAAGCTGTCTCGAAGCCAGCACGAAGCTCGTCGGACTGAAGGACAAGGACGACGTAGCAGACGTGGACGACGGGTACGTCAGCGCCAGCGTCAACGACGACTAGATTAGAGCACTTTGCGTTCCCTCTTCCACCGGGTTTTACATTTCTTTTGTCACTACAAGATTATAGGGTTTTTACTGCGAAAACACGGAGTTGGGAGGGCCTACGGGTTCGGCTACATTATATACCACATACGGCGTTGTATTCTTTGCTGTTTGCGCGATGACATCAGTGGGCGCTATACATGTGTTGATGATGGGGTGGAACACTTGAGCTTGGGCGTGCAGGTGGGTTTGCCTGGTACCGTGGTATATATACGCACCGCCGTCCGCGGGATTATTTTCTTTTCTCTTGAGTTTTGGTTTCGGATACAGTAGCTATCGTACGTGAATGAATATCAACATGTCATCTTGCATACCGAGGTCGCCAATGCTCAGTGAGACAAAATGAGTTGGAGAGTAATACGTGGGCACCAGACGTCGCAGCGTAGATTGTTTGTATGTGTTGTATTAAATATGCAGTACCGGCTTCGAGCGAGCGAACATATATCTGTCCGAAATGTCGAAGAAAAGTGCGTGCGATGTGCAACTGCGTACATCCGTACACATACCACTAATCCCCAGGCGCGCAGCGTCATGAAAAGCACACACAACGCCCTCTCAACCCCTCTCCCCAGCCTCCCCCCTCGAAAACCCAAACTCCCTGCCCACAAGAATCGCCTCATCATCCCACTCCACGACGCTCTTCTTCCTCGCAAACGGGCTGGGGCTAGCACTCGCACACGTACACACGCTCATCTGCCTGCCGCGGTCCACGACGGTGCCGCTGGAATTGCTAGCATATGTTGAGTTAGAGGCGGCGCGGTAGAACTCGCCCTGCAGCAGGCGGTGGTGCGCGTCGGGCCCGTGTGCGCCGATGGCTTTTTCGTTGACGACGCCGGCCCAGATGGCGGAGAGGGGGAGGAAGATGCACACGACGGTCGGCGTGATGATGCCGAGTTCGTCGACGTTTTTGAGGAATTGGAGGCCGGTGAAGAGGGCTTTGATATGTTAGTCCAGGCATCTAGAAAGAAAGAGAATATGAGGGAGGGGAGGGGAGGTTAAGGGAGGTGTATCACGTACCGGGAATAATCATCGTCTGGCAGCCCATGATGAAGATTATCTGCATGGGTCCGAACTGCGGCATGTTCAGGTTCCGGCGCTGGATAATCGCGTGCCCCAGCTTGTACGTGAAGATGCAGCTGTAGAAGCTGATGGCGACGGCTTGGGTAATGTACGACTGCATGACGAGGTCGAGGTACGAGCCGCCGTCCTGGCCGTCGAGCGTCTGCATGATGCTAGTGATGACGAAGGCGGCTTTGTAACCGACAGCGACCATGGCGGTGGCGGTGGTTGCGGCCATGATCATGTAGCGCTGGTACGGCGCCGTGGTGATACAGACGACCCAGACCTGGATGCTGAGCGAGATCATGATCAGGACGGTGACGATGAGGGTGAATATGGATGCGGCGATGGAGGTGTTGATATCGGTTTTGGAGACGCTCGAGGTGTCCTGGGAGAATTGGGTGTAGGGGTGCCAGAGCGTGCTGGTCACGAAGCAGCTGAGGAGGATGCAGCGGATTGTGTTGGTGACTAGACACAGGGCGTTGACGATGAAGATGCCAGACTTGCGCTTCTCTCGGCGGGTCAGGAGAGATAGCACCAGCAAGAGGAGTAGGGTTGCACCGATCTGGGAACCGTAGGCAAGGCCCAGTCGTGCAGTGTAGAGACGGTACTCGCTCACTGCCTGCATGGAGACAGGGATCTCCTCGCCGCCAGGGCCCAGTATCATGAACTCTTGCGTGTACGGATCGAAGTCTGGAGGAGGAGCTGTTGAAGCCATGACGGTTGTAAGGTTGTCGTGCAAGGTTGGTGTGAGTGTTGAAATTGAGGGTTCTTCTGTCTTAAGCCGTGGGTTGGATATGCACGACAGCGGCGCGGTCCGCACGATGACTCTTGCGGACGAGTGGAAAGGTATCGAGAATAAAGAGGCCGTCTCAGTTGGGGTCCGAAGAGCTTGGTGGCTGCAGGGTCGATATGCCGGTTAAGCAAGAGGACAAGGAGTAGAAAGGACTGGGTTGAGTAAAGAAAGACGAAGAAAAGCAGACGATGTACGGAGACGGAAAGATAAATCTGGCGGCCAATTACTCATAATATGAAGGTTGCAAACATTGTCGATGTAGAGCGGGAAGGAGCACTGGGTACAACAATGGCAAGATCACCGCGACTTGCCTTCATCACGGAGGGAGTATCAAGGAGTTGAGACAGTCGCAGCTCTTAGTATTGTTCTCGCTCCTTCACCTGGTGCAGACAAATGCTCGCCGTATATTTGAGTGGAGCTTCACCAATGCTTTGGTAGGGACAGCCCTCTCCTGTCTTGCAATTAGTCAGGCAGACGCTCCTCAGCTCTACCAACTGCCCTAGTGGAGCCGTTTGCGGCCGGTGAAGTGAGTGTCCAAGTAGCGTATTTTTCTTACTATTGTTCTTGAACCTTTAGATGTCCAGGCTCTGGAACACTTCGCTTGAGTACGGCGACCACAGGACAATTCGCATTTCGGCGACGAGAATACCCTACTAGTCTATCGGGTGAAGACGAGCATGTCGTGTAACGACCAACATCGCGACTCGGGACGTTTAGATGAGGAGTGCGTGGTGTTGGATTAGGCAGGGGTGGCTGCTAGTGCCAGATGGAGTTAGCGTCGCGCTAGCGCTGTACGTCATGGCCGTTCCCGAGAAGGCAGGCACCCGTGACAGCGCGTTCTCATCGTCAAGTCTCTCGCCACGACGCGTCAATCAACTTTGCGAAGATGAGCTGGTCGCTAGCCCAACCCGAAACGCCTCATACAGAGCCGCAGACATTGCAGCTCAGCGAGGACAAGATTGCGCATATTGTACACGACGAGCATGGAGCGCTAAGAGCTGCGCATGAGGTCGACCTGGCCAGGCATAAAAAGCTTGGCCGAATTGGTAAGTTGACTACTTAAACATGTTGGACTTACGTGGAACTAAGCTGAACAGTTGTTGGACGCTGGGGCGCAAAGCTGGAAGCTGTTGAGCTAGCCCTGGACATTATCTCTGGTCATCCACTTTCAAAAGCTGCACAGCAAGAGAAGTTCCAATTGTTACCACGCGTCGGCAAACAACAGTCAGAGATCATTTTGCTCCGTCACGGAGATTTGATCCGCTCGGCCATTGCTACGAACGGCCTCACATGTCAATGGCACCCAGCATCCGAAATTCAGGTGACCTCTTCAGCTACTGAAGCAGGCGTCAAAGACCAAATCAATGGTCTAGATGGCGTTGACGAGACGCCCGAGGAAGAAACCGAAGATGAGGACCTTGACGAAACGGTTTTGGCCGTCAAAGCAACACAATCAAAGTCTCAACAGCCACGGGCAACTCCTCAATTGTCCCACCAGCGTTCTGTAGTTATTCAGGAAACACCAACGGCTGCCCGTGTTAATGGCTTCAATGAGTACCCAAACGATATTGAGATGGATATCAATCAACCAGAGTTGAAGAAACAGACGCCCGCCGTAGATGATGCCGACCACGTTGAAGCAGAGCCCTACTCGACAGCTCGCACTGGCCAATCACAGAAAGGGTCGAACGTTACAACAGAAGTAGCAGAACCGCAAGACGACTTCTTGAACGTCCCTAGCGTTGAAGTGTCTGAGCTAGACGAGACACCGGCGCCGTTGACTGTCAGACGTACCAAACGCGACCCAAAAGTGGTAGTGCAGAAGCGGCCAAGCCCTTCCAGGAACGATGAAGATCCTGATACGGAATATCCCGAGCGACCATTGAAGCGTGCTAAGAAAGCTGCACCGAGTGACAATGACACGCAGGATAGCCGGCTGAGCAACATTGAAGTAGAAACTAAGCCTGCACCTGCACCCACCACGGCTAAGAAGGGTCGACCGCGAAAGTCGGCTGCCAAGGAACTCGAAGAATTACCCGAAACGACTCCTTCAAGGTCTCAAAGAAGCTCGCAGCGGTCTGCCTCAGCTCAAACTGCTGAACCTTACTCCGGTGACACGCCTCGTGTGGCCACAAGTAATTCCAGCATAACAGAGAAAAGTCATGCTGTGAAGTTTTTGAAGAAACAGGGTGGCACGCTCGTTGAGTCTGCTAAAGAGGGATTCAACGTCTTGTGGAACGTTAATTCTTGCTGCTTGTATCTGGATCCTCACTAACATCGGCTAGTGTTCGAGATGGTGAAATTTACAAGACATCCAAAGTCCTTCAAGCGGTTGCGACCGGCACGCCTATTGTCACGGACAAGTGGCTCACCGATTCAGCAAAGGCGAACCAGTTTTTCTCTGTGGATGCTTATCGACCTTCCGCGCCCAAGCAAGAGAAGGAATGGAAGTTCAAGCTTGACGATATCATTGGCCAGCCGCAGACACCTTTCGACGGCTACACCATCCACTTCACATCCAGCGCTCATGCGGTTTACAAGCCATTCACGGACATTGAGCAGGTTTGTAAGGCCGCCGGTGCAGTGAAAGTTACTAAAAGGAAGATGGACAAAAGCGACAAGGTCATCGTGCTTGCTTTGGAGGGAGAGGATAAGGAGGCCGAGAAGCTTATGCAGGATGGTATCACATGCTACTACCGGCACTTGCTGCCCATCAGTATCTTCCGAGGAACTCTTGATCTCGATAGCGACGAGTTCAAGATTGGTCCTGGCGATACCGAGGAGGCTGAGGACACACCTAAGGGGTCGAGATCAAAGCGGGGACGCAAGGGATGAAGGAAGCACGAACGGGATTGATGACCAGGATATGTTTTTGATAGCGACGCGGAACGGCAAGGAGATATGGGCGTTTACTGCCGCATATCTTGCACGAGTTCCCAACGAAAGGATGACACGAGATTCACTTTGGTCGACCATGAGTGAGCCACGACGTACGTACTATACCCCAACGATACTCAAGTAATTTGTTCCCCAAACATTCTCCACAATCTTCAAGGTGTATTACCCGCAGTTTGAACTCGAGTCCCCACCCAGCGAAAGAATTTTACCCATAGTGTCATCCGCATAAGCGAACCAGACCCACACGAATCATGCATCCCGCCCACCCAAACAGTGCCCTGAAACCCACCTCAAGGCCGTCTTTCCGAAGCCGGCGACCATCAAATCTACTCATTAGTTACGATGCAATTCCGGATTTCCCCAAATCACGTGTCAAGCCGTGGCGCAACTCAACTTTCGCGCCTGCTCGATAAATCCTCCGTGGCGCAATTGGCTAGCGCGTCTGACTGTTAGTTCCTATAGCAATCAGGAGGTTGAAAGTTCGAGCCTTTCCGGGGGAGCATTGTTTTTGCGGGCGTGGGTGGCTTGAGGGATGGGGGCGGTAGAGTATTTTTTTGTGGTTGTTGGAGTGGGCTGGATGTGTGGGGAGATGGGATGATGAGGTTTGGAACGAGCTGGATTTATTCTGAGGCGGTTTGGGGACGGAGATTAGTTTATGGTGATTTTCTGATCGCTGTGGGAGGATGTTGGGATGTGCTGGGTGCGTTGAGTTGAGAAAGTGTGAATTGGAAATCCACCTGTATGGCTCTCATCCCCAGACAACAGTCGCCAGCGGTCGCGGAGTTCTTCCTCAACTATCCAACGATGCACGAGAATTTAGAAAATCTCATGGAGGCCATGGTAGAGTTGTTTTAACGGTGAAGATTGTGAGCCCCTGACTTGACCTAGTGCACGTGCGTTCAAGATCTACAAGTTCTTTTGATCGCACCGAGCTTGGATGTCTGGCAGTAGGCTGTAAGATTGAGATAAGCATGTAAGGTAGTGTATGTGTATGACCTCCACCATATGTGTGTTGCTCATGAGTTGATTCCTAAGATGTAGGATACAGTCGGTTTGAAGCAGAAGAAACCACATCCATCAATGATAAAGGCTTCGTGTCAGCTGTTGATGATGCAAAGATACATATAAATGACGAGGGCGTTGATTTTATTTCTTGATTAACAACTAAAGGCTGCTACAGAGGAATGCCGGGAGACAACTGTGTGGTTTAGGAACAACCTCCAACAGTTGCTAGGCCTGACAACTCAGTTCACTATCTCTGTTAGCTCGGCACACATGCCCTAAGGAGATGACGTACGCACTGTTGAGGTAGTCGTCTTTGCTGTCGTGGGTATACTAGGCGACTGGTCCTGTTGTGAAGAGCTCGGTGTCGACCTGTTCTGAGACTGTGTTGATGTTTGAGCTTGAGCCTGCGCCTCCATTCGTGCAGCTTGCGCCTTCGCAATTGGCACTGGAGAGCAGAAAACGCCGGGAATCATTGAAGCGTGTTGGATATAAAATGAGATTCGAAGGTGATTTGATTGAGTTGTCGCTGCTTGAATGCAGAAAAAGAGAAGAGAATACTGCCTTGGTCCGAAGGGCATTTATACAGCTACTCGTCATGTCTTATCCTTCGCGTCTTGTCTTCGACCTAGCTCTTCTTCATCCCAGCCTTATTATCGCAAAAGCCTCGTTCAGTAATCTTACACAAGCCGTACTTACTGCCTATGCAGGTAAATGCCACCGCGATCTCAAGTTGCTAGCCTTACCACATCCTCGAAAGTCACCACATGCAGCAGTCATCCTGACGCAGCAGAGCACTGCGTAGAGCCACATCAGCTCGTGCACTTAGAAAATGGATTGAACAGTCGAATGTAATTCGGTAGACCAGGTGCCATTGATAACCGAGTCCCCGAGCCCAGACACCGCACGTGGCTGCAGTTCAGCCGCAAAGCTTGGCCATGCGGACCTCCGTTTTGGGTAACAGACTATGGGAGTGTAAGTAGTAACGCTACGACAGATGACTGGCGGGCCTAATGGACGCTTTTACACTAAAACCGATAAGGTGAAGACGGTGCGCTGTGCTGCAGGTTCTCACCTACGACGGAAAGCGACTAGGGTGCATGGAGCTATACACGGGGGCTTGCTGTCACATTCAAAGCGTGACGATACCGTGTTTAGCTTCGGGCTATCGGATACCCCTGTTAGTTTCCGTCGTAGTTGACATCCTGCAGTAGGTATGAGTGCACTGAGTACTGCGCCGTAGTCGTGATCGTGCGGAATTCGCATAGCGACTGATGAGGTGGCAAGACTCGCTATGCTAAGCCGGATGCCATTCTCTCAAATTCACATCAAAATTGCGATACATGAGAGGTGCGAATATACTGCTTGGGTGAGACGAACATCGAAACTAGGAGCTAAAGCTCGTCACGTGTCCATCCAACGCGTCTCAACGCGTCTCCCAAAACTTTGCCCCACCACCACCACCACCACCAACCCGTCCTCTCCCCTCCACCCCAACCACGAAGCGACCAACCCACCACGAAAGACTCCCGCCCGACCCGCAAACCCCAAATCCCACACACCAACTCACCGCAAAAATGGACCACCCCCAAACCCCACGCATCCTCGCCCCGCACCTCTCCCAATTCCAACACCGCATCGTGCGCATTCTTGGCAAAGTCGTGCAGCTGCGCGGCGAAACCGCGGTAATCGACGCCGGCGGGAACGTCGACGTGGTTCTGAACCGCGATTCGCATTTGGCAGTTGGCCACGCGGTCGAGGTCATTGGCAAGGTCGATGGCAATTTGAACGTCAAGGTGCAGGCGAGCACGGATTGGGGCACGGGTGTTGGTACGTGATCGAGGTGGAGGGGGAAGAATGGGGGGCTAATTCGGAGGCAGATTTCAATGCGGCGAATGCGGTTGTGGAGGCTACGCATAGGCACAAGGCGATTTTTTATGATGGAGAGTGACGGGGGCTGGGATGGCGGTTCTTTGGCTGGAGAATGAGATGATTATGGTTGGGCGAGAGAAAGCGGCAAACCGCATGGAAATAAGGAGGTAGAGCACAAGAGATGTGGGCAAGCATGATGGTTCATGTATTTGCTGCGTCTGCTAAGAATGCGCTATGAGCAGTGTACTTCCAAAGCGGTACTGTACGCCAAAGGATGTACATAGGTATCGTGGAACCCAAGCCGAACGCCAAACAACTCCACATACCCATATGTAGGTTACAAACACACGCGTCAAACTCCACAAACCCCATTCAAAGCTTACTCCTCACACCCTCAAGCCTAAACTTGACATCCTTCAGTTGCTTCGCCGTTGGTTTCCACTCCTCAAACATGCCCAACAACTCCTCAACCTCCTGACCCAGCTCCTTCTTCACAAAGTCTTCCTCCAGCAATCCCCGCATAGCCCAGGGCAAGAAAAACGGATTCGGATTTGCGCTCGTAGCAGAAGGCTCGTAGTCCTTGACGCGCAGCTTGTAGATGTCCTTGACATCTGGCTTTTCGCCGATGATCGGTATGTTGATGCCCTGGAAGCTTCCCGCCGTGGAGGGCCGGTCTTTCGGCGCGACGGGCAGGGACGTGGTTTCGAGCGCGTGTTGCACGGCGAGAGAGTAGATGGCGGGGTCTTCGTAGACACGGGAGTGGCCTTCGCCGCCGTAGAGGGAGCCAGCAAGTGCGGGAGAGAGTTCGCGGATCAGGCCGTGGTCTGGAAGGCCGAGGTTGCGGAGCTTCAGGGCGAAGCCGACGAGGTGGGTGAGGAAGTCGGGTGCGTGGATACGGCCGTCGACGAAGACGGCGCGGTAGATGTAGGGGTGCGAAAGGGTGGAGAAGGTTGACGACTGAGATTGTTAGCTGAAAAACTGGCTATGTTTGACACGTACATGCTTACTTCAAGAGACACGAGTTGGTCATCGATGCTGCCAACGTAGCAGATGCGCACACCAAATCTCAAAACTTCGTCCAGTGCTGCTAGATACATCTGACTGACCAGACTCTTTGGGTTGCTGAACTCGAAAAGCTCAGCGGCGGTAGGACCAAAGTACTTCGTCTTGTACTCGATAAAGGGACCCATATTTACGCCTGCCATTGCGCATACACCGATGCGAGTCGCGTTGACGCACCCAAATTGTATGAGCTTGGCCACGAGCATCATCGCCACGGGTACACCTTGGGAGTGGCATGCAACAAGGATGAAATCCGCCTGCTTGATGTGCTCGATCCAGTTCAGAAGCAACTTCCATAACGTGTTGACACGCTCAGCAATGAATCCTTCTCCTTCCAGTGCGATCTGCTCAATCTCAGGAGAATAGCCTCGTGCTTCAGTCCAGTCTTTGATTGCCGCAGCCGCGGCGTTGGCAAAGCGAATCGAAGTGCCTGTTGGTTGACCGAGCACTTTCTGAATGATGGGAGCTGGGAAGAAGCCATGCACTCCAATTGCTACGGCTTTCTTAATCCATGGTGGCGCTGGGTTGATGTGGAGATGCGGAGCAGGTGCTTCTCCGCCGAGGAAGTACTGACGAATCTGCTGCCAGAACTTGGGCTGTTGTACCAGCCGATACGTAGTCTTGAACTCTGGCATGAGCAGATTTGGCGGCTCTTGTTTGGCTTTCGCAAGCGCTTTGGACGCGGCCTGAGCTGATGGGGCAGATTCGGGGCGCGTGGGCCCGAGCACCGGTGAGGTCTTTGTTGGCGTCGCAGCTTTGCTGGAAGCCGGTGATTCCACAGGTGTCTCGATGGGTTTGCTGGTAGACTTGGGTCGACCCCTTAACGAACGGAAAGATCTCCTTGCTAATGACTCTACTTTGAATGGCTCTGGTGTTTCCTGTGGCTGTTCCGTTTGCTTCGATTCCTTCGGTTTTCCTGACTCAGCCGGGGACTGCTCTTGCTCGTTGAACTGAGCGGCTTCTGGATTTGATTGCGAGGGTGTATTGAATACAGCGACCTCGCCAACATGTTTCTGAGGTTGGCCATCTGCTGTCTTGTTCTCAACGTCTGGCTTGCCTCTGTACCAAAACGCCCAGGCCGATGGCTTTGACGACGTACTGCTGGTAGTTGTTGATGCAGTTTCGGTCGCCCCCTCTGCCGTGGTGAGCATAGCCGTCTCCAATGAGTGTGGCTCCTCGCTGGTGAAGGCAGGCTGCGTTGCCGAGGGCGGTATCTCGACGTCGTCAGATGTTGGTGCAGATGCTTCTTCTGTCGCGGGCGCCTCGGGAGGGTTGGCTTGTGCATTTTGCGCGCTGCTCCAGCCCCAGAACCACGATGTGTTCCTCGCCTGAGGTTTGCCAGCCCTAGCTGGCGCATCTTGCATTTGTGTGTCTTGATCTTGAGCGCCCTGAGCTGTCGCATCTTTTCCTGCCTGATCTGTCGCTTGATCATTCTGCGTCACCCCAGCACTGTCCAGCCCCTTCGCTTTCGCGTCTGCCTCTTCCGAGGGCGTAGGCCCAGGCAGAGGTGTGCTCCGCGCATCTTCTATGCTGCCTTGCGCCTCGCTCCTAGCCTTGCCTGCTTCTGAGTATCCGTCGGGTCTCGACCACCAACTGCGCCAGCCCCAAGTATTCGCAGCCTGGTCGGTGGACGACATCGGAGGAGGATGTGGCGGTAACGGGGGTTCGCTAATCTTGGGCGTGACTGTCCCGTCTTCTTCTTTGGTCGACGTCGATTGCTTTGGCTCTTCAGTCAGACCATCCGAGCCAACGTTGACTTTTGTTATCGAAGTTGGCAGTGCGCTTCCTTTACTCGACTTGCGCTTGGTGAGGAACTTGGTTGGCGAGTCGTCCCTGGGCTTTCTCGCCTCCTCACCAGGCAGTTCACTCGTAGCACCGCCAGTAACGCCGATGCTCTCTTTCGCTGTCTTGACTACGGCCGGTGCCTTCATCCGCCAGCTACCTGTTCCGCCCAGCCATTTCTTTCCTCGCGGTGTTTGGCTGCCCGTGGTTGTAGGGGTCGATGCGCCGTCTGAAGTCGTGGTCGACTCAGCTAGGGATTTATTCGATGGCGCATTCTGCACGTTGTCGCCATCACCAGTCGTAGAGGTGTTTGTGCTGGTTGTGCTGGTTGTGCTGGTTATACTGGCATCAGGTGGGAGTTCCGGGCCAGTGCTGCTGCTGCTGCCAGCAACAGGTGCCTCGGTATTCGGCTTCGACTTCTTGCGTGGGTTCATGCGTGCGGGCAGCGAGAAGGAGGTGAGCAGGCGAAACGGGCGCTTTGTAGATTGTCAGCCCGTGCAGGTCATGTGAAGTTTGCTGTTTACCTTCGTCCCAAGCTGGACGGGGTGGTCGACCATGGGGTCAACGTCATGCAGCCCGTGCGCTAGACTTCTAGGTTACAGTAGCGCGACTTAAGTTCTGACAGGGATCCAAATCGATAACGGAAGTAAATTTCGCCCGCCGCGAACTTTTTGCCCTGCACTACCACATCGCCAACCGCAAACATGGCGATCCAGAAGAAGGTGCGCTTGCCGTGGAATACCATGTAGAACGATGGCGCTAAAAATCTGCAGCATGGAAAAGGTCGTCTCGACAAATGGTACAAGCTCGCGAAGGAGAAGGGCTACCGTGCGCGTGCCGCCTTCAAGCTGATCCAGCTGAACAAGAAATACAACTTTTTGGAGAAGAGCAAGGTCTTGATCGATCTTTGCGCTGCGCCTGGATCATGGTGTCAAGTCGCTTCCGAGGTGCGCAGCAGTGGAAGAAATGGCGGCAGCAGAGCTAATTCACGCAGGTTATGCCCGCGCAATCCCTCATCGTCGGTGTCGATCTTGCGCCAATCAAGCCTATCCCGCGATGCATCACCTTCCAGAGCGATATTACGACCGACAAGTGCCGAGCGACCCTGCGCCAGCATCTCAAGCATTTCAAAGCGGACACGGTACTTCACGATGGTGCGCCCAACGTCGGTACTGCTTGGGTGCAGGACGCCTTCACACAGGCTGAGCTGGTACTCCAATCCATGAAGTTGGCGACGGAATTCCTTGTAGAGGGCGGAACATTCGTCACAAAGGTCTTCCGATCGAAAGATTACAACTCCCTGCTCTGGGTTTTCAACCAGCTTTTCACAAAGGTCGAGGCCACCAAGCCACCGTCGAGTCGAAACGTCTCTGCCGAAATCTTCGTCGTCTGCCGTGGTTACAAGGCGCCAAAGAACCTCGACCCCAAGTTCCTCGACGCCCGCTCCGTTTTTGCAGAGCTTGCAGAGCCTGCACCCAACAACGAGGCTAAGGTCTTCAACCCCGAGAAGAAGAAGAGGAAGCGTGGAGGTTACGAGGAGGGTGACTGGACGCAGTTCCACGAAGTGCCCGTCTCTGAGTTCATTCAGACCACAGACCCAATCGCAATGCTCGGTAGTCTAAACAAGCTCAGCTTTGAGCAGCCACCCAACGGAGATGTTGCCATAGCTACCATCGACAAGCTCAAGGAGACCACCAAGGAAGTAAGAAATTGCTGCGCTGATCTGAAAGTCCTTGGTCGAGCCGACTTCAAGCGTCTCCTACGCTGGCGATTGAAGGTCCGAGACATCTTTGGCTTTTCTGCAAAGAAGAAGGAAGAAGAAACCGAGAAAGCGAAGGAAGCTGAAGAAGGCGACGAAGTTGCAGAGATCGAGGATATGGATGATGAGATGAAGATTCAGGAAGAGCTGGAGCGACTCAAGGAGAAGGATTCGAAATCCAAGAAGAAGCAACGGCGAAACGAAAACTAGCGGAAGCAAAAGGAGATTGTTCGCATGCAGATGAACATGACGACGCCGTACGAAATTGGCATGGAGCAGGCTGGCCCTCAGGGTGACGATGCCATGTTCGCACTAAAGTCAGTTGACAAGGCTGGCGCGCTCTCCAGGATTGCCAAAGGCAAGATGGCCACCATCGTCGAGCGCGAGAGGGCCGACGAATCTAGCGAGGAAGAACAGGAAACTGACGATGAGGGTGACTATCTCGAACGGGATCTTGATGAAATGTATGGCGAGTACGTTGAGCAACGATCAGCCCGCGACGCGAAATATCGCGCCAAGCGAGCGAAGAACGAGGGCGACGATGGCGAGTGGAATGGCTTCTCGGACGACGGCAAAGAAGCCAGCAGTGACGAGGAGCTGGTGCAGGATGAGGACAGTGACTGGAGTGACGACGAGGAAGATGGCCCGAAGGGCCTGATCACAGACTTGGACAACGAGGCACCGTCAAATAGGCCACTCACCAAAAGAGCAGAACGTTTCTTCGACCAGGACATCTTCAAGGGCATTGACGGGCTGGACGACTTGGAAGAGGATGACGACAGTGGCATCGATGTTGAGGACGCCATGGATGTGGACGTCAAGGAAGTTCCCGCGCCCATCGCTGAAACCGAACTGCCTACCAGACCAGCTAAGAAGGCCTCATTCGCCCCACCCGCCGCCGACCCCGACTCTTCCGACGACGAAGACAAGATCGAAGAAGTCAAGCGCGACGAGACACAATGGGAACAAGATGACATGCCCATGAAGAACGGCAAGCCCGACATCGACATCATCACCGCCGAAGCCATGACGCTCGCGCATCAAATGGCCACCGGCAAGAAGACTAAACACGACCTCCTCGACGACTCCTTCAACCGCTACTCCCTCCGCGATGTCGACGGCCTGCCCGACTGGTTCCTCGATGACGAGAACCGGCACTCCAAAATGCAACGCCCCGTAACCGCTGCCGCGGCCTCCGCCATCAAAGAAAAGCTCCGCGCCCTCAACGCGCGCCCCATCAAGAAAGTGCGTGAAGCTCAGGCCCGCAAGAAATTCAAAGCCGCCCAACGCCTCGAGAAATTAAAGAAGAAGTCCGCCCTCCTTGCGGACGAGGAGGGCATGACGGAGAAGGAGAAGGCGCAGAGCATTGCGCGACTGATGTCCCGCGCTGCAAAGAAGAAGCCCAAACAAAAAGTCAGTGTGATTGTGGCGAGGGGTGGAAATAAGGGGATTAAGAACAGGCCCAAGGGCACGAAGGGCAAGTATAAGATGGTGGATGCGCGCTTGAAGAAGGATGTTCGGGGCGAGAAGAGGGCGGCGAAGAAGAGGAAGTGAGGGAAAATATAGTAGGGGTCAGTTTGAATGAGGAGTTGGAGTTTCATGAGATGATGCGTGTTTTTGAGTATGAAGGGCATGGGGTGATGTTAAAATTTGGTGGGTGTGGGTGAGGTCGGTATGTATGCTTCTTCCTCAAACTATTCGCTGGCTAGCGCGGCTTCTACACTCGAGTCCCTTCCACTGTGCTCCTCCAACATTACAACATCCTCGCTCAGTTCTTTTCGACGGCCCAAGGCATTGACCCCGAGTTCGGCACCGCTGTCGCATTCAGCTTGTCACACAAATGCTTGCCTTTCTCAAGTCCGCCTCCTCGAGCTTACACAATCAGCTTGTCACAGAACTGGCTTTTTTTCTCTCACAGTCGCAAACTCGAGTTCCCATGTTCACCTTGACCTCGTCGTCGCGCCTTCCCTCTGATGCATGCCGTCCGTCGTCTTGAACGGATACAGGATGTCGAAGAGATCGCTTTTGAAGTCGCATAGCAACATTGCGGACACACCTGGCGGCGGTGTTGCACGCGGGCCGCCTGAAGAAAGCTTTTTGATAAGTCTAAGCAACTTGGTCTGGACGAGCTCCCAGGTCAGGTCAGTCATATGCGGGTTAACGTCGAATAGATTGAAGATCATAGAATGGCGATCTATCTTCTATGTATACCTAGGGTAAAATAGGAAGCTCCAACTCGTTGGCAGAGATTGCTCGCGCACAATATGCTCAACATCTAGTTCACTGAGATCATTTTGTTCCCAACAATTGACAGAAAACCCCCTAGGTAGCCAAAAGAAGTTGATTTTACTCTCATATAACACGATGTATTCACCAATGTTCCTCTTCTTTCTCGTCAGGGTCGCATTAGTACGCCTTGACCGAATCATTACCTCAACCATAAGTATGTATTAGCCTGGGAACCGCTTACCGGAGTCATCGTTCATTTGTCGAAGCCGTCGGACCTTCCTGTGGCTCTCGCACTGTGGCACTCGTAAAGCCTGTCGTGTGCAACATCTGAAGCTCTAATCAGGAGGATGAAAAGGGCCAGCTACACGGCCTTCAAAGATCGAGAAAGCATGACCAATCAATTCCGATATCCCCGACTAGAGCGAACGTGGACGTTGTTTGGCACCTGTCGATGAACTCGAGGAGCCTCCTTGTGAATATTTCCATATTACCTTCGGACACCAACGCACGGAGAATGGCCCCAGGTACCATAGAATGTGACATTTGAGAGCTATATGCAACAAAATGAAGGACGAAGTGATCGCAGCGTATGATGCTTGCTGTATTGGATTGGTTTATAAGTCGAAGGAAGGAAAATAACGAATGTAAAGCCCTCCGTAAGAGGATACATGTAACGAATGACAACAAGGAAGCATCTCCCTTCCCCCCTCCAGAGAGTCCCCCATACAGCAACCAAGTTTGTGCCACCGCACTGCTAAATACAAGTCAAGAAATCATTCAAATAATCTCGGCCTCCTTCAACGCAAACCGTAGTTCACGAACCCCATGGATACGCTTCCTGTCCTGAAAGACCTTATGTGGGCCTTTTGTAGTCGCAGCGTGCACATCATTTTCCTTACAGGAGATGATACCGTCTTCCTGGTCAAAGGCCCACCCGGTTACTCGATAGATACGTCCATAACTAGCCTCGGATTCTTTGAGCATGACGGTCCCAGCATTCGCCCCCAGCACAAACTCGACAAGCTTCTCCTGTGGTTCGTTGCTGAGAACTTGAAGACCGAGGAGGTGCTCAAGTTTGTTGGATTAGAGATATTGAATCACCTCGTGAAAGAAGTCAGGCTTGACGTCTGTCATATCGGCAGGAGGTCCCTCGCGATACTCAGTCTCCAGTGAGTGCATAAATGTGATCATGGATGTTCTCCAGATCGACCTCGTTGATATCAGTCGGCTTGGTCCAACAGCCGGACGGCTCCTGGACGCTCTTGCCCAACATGACCATGTCGCGTTCCAGTTTGAAATGTCCATGGATCAGATGCAGTCCAAATTTCGTCTGGACATTGTATCGGAGGAAAATACCGGCAAGGTTCTTCAGGTGCTCTTCAGCAACGTGCGGCTGAACCGCATCATCCAGAAGATGGTTGTACCTGTAAGAAGCCATCAGTTGAAAAGCTACACTATGGACAACGAGATCTTACACTTCGGCTGATCGGCTCGGATTCGAAAGGTAGGGAGCCACGTGGAGCCCAGGGATGACTTCGTGATCAAGCACTGCGGTTGCCATGACGGAATTTTGTCAATCCTTCCTTGTCTCAAGCGCTTGTTTTGGAAGAATAGGCAAAGCTGTTTGTTGAAGAATAGATATGATTTTCGAGGCAAAAGAGAGGTTGGATATGAGATTTATAGTGCTATTTCTGTTCGGGCCAGCGTTGCGGTCTCTGTGCTAGACGTTGCGGCACAGTACAATGCCAGTGACAACTTGCAGGGCCATGTCAGACGGATAGTCTAATACTTGATTGACCGGAGAAAGGACTGTGCCGCAGCGCGTAAAGATGTTGAAATCAAAGACTGAATGATGTGATTGATGAGCTCCCCCGTGTGACACGCTCGTGCAAGTGGGTCTTCTACTCCGCATGTACAGGAGTCACACATCAATCACGTCGTTCAGTCTCTGGTTGGTTTGACATCTCTAAGTACTGCGGCGCGGTTGTTTTCTCTATACGATTCGGATTCACTACCCCGCATGTGTGCCGCTAGCGACCCAGACTACATAAGCACAGCGGAGAAACGAGCTGGTTTAGCTGACAAGCAACAACTCTGCCGGCTTCATACCTATCTCAGTATGTCCAATCAAAGCCAAACAGACAATTCTATCCCAGTGTATACTATCGATGCATCAATCTCGGCGTTATTCACTTCTCACACAACAACAACTCAAGGAGAGTGTGACTAGCGAGCGACGTCTCTTCTTTCAGCCCCCGTTACGCCGGTTCCAATTCAAGGAGCATTCAGCTACACAGTTGTTGGAGGGTCTCCGCCCAGACTTGTTCAGTTTCGATGCTCAGAGTCAGACATTGACATGAACCTCCTTCATCTCGCTCGCTCAATTCATGGTGGCTTAGTTGCCAGCACCATCAGTCATGGCCATATTGGCCTTTCTCATCCTCTTTCTATTTACATTATTGAAAGGCTGCCAGGCATCACGTATATGGAGTCGTACCTTAGGAATGGTTTAACTGCAGCATTTTCCCCAGAACAGTCTCAGCGACAAAAAACACTGTCATAGATTTCGCACGGTAACTTATAGCCCTTAATACACCACATCATATACGCCAACTAACATCCTTGTTAGTTTCTTTGCTGCCTCCTGGAAAGCCTCACAGCCAATGGAGGCCTGCTCGGTTCAAGACTCCTTCATGAGCAAGCTCCAGTTGCTCGCCCAAAAACTACCTTCCCGCTTTTCTGATTCGTTGGAAGAGCTTAGCAACAATCTAAGCTTATTCTTCTCCGAAGGGTACCCCGCCGTCCTAACCCACGGCGACTTATGCGAAATGAACTTTCTGGTTGACCCAGAAACCGGTCAGGTAACGGGCGTCATTGACTGGGCTGAAGCTGGAATTCTGCCATTTGGATGTGCGTTATGGGGCTTGGAGAATATATTAGGATTCATGGACAGACGTGGGTGGCACTACTTTGACAGCTACCTGGAATTAGAGGACCTGTTTTAGCGGTTATTTAAGGACTCTGTCGGCGAGACTTTGGACGGAAAGTGGAGAGCCATCCAGGTTGCGAGACGAATTGGTATCTTATTTCGGTACGGTTTTCGCTGGGATGAAGCGTTACGGGAGAGGATCATCGTCGAGAACGATTCAGGTATGAAGTACTTGGATGCCTTCATAATAGGAACTTGAAGGCAGCTTAAGTCCTGGTCTATACTTGGATGGAATCAAGCCTCTTTACGCCCGAGCTCGGCGTTTGAACTACATCCTTGTAGCTGATGAATCGGGTGTTGTCTCGCTCATAAACACAGTAATTCTTATCAGGTGCTTGGCCAATGCTTGTTCGGATGGTTCCGTCAGCTGGATGCTGGAGGATAGAGATGGATGCAAGCTGCAGCGCCCTGCTTAGGTGACTACACCCTCACGTGCCTCTTAACCTTTTCCAGACTTGGCGGCTTGGCAATAGGGTCCGATCCTAGGCCCGCATTGCTGCTTGCAACTCTAGGTCCAAACCAAAGATAAGTTCCTCCTCAGCATATGAACTTGGTGTAAGTGTTCGCAGGCTCGACGGCGCCATCGATTCATGGCCCTACCTTAGCAGCAATCAAGATAGTTTTGCAACAGACAAGCGCAAAATCATCGTCTCGTGGAAGAACCTACACGAAAATCTGACTAAATAACATGAGACTCCTATATATGGCGGAGACCGTAACGCGCAATCCAGAGTCATGGATATAAAGATGTAAAGATGTTATGACTAACATTACGACAGACAAGTGTTAAAGCAGGTTTAATATTAGTCTGACATGTGTTAAGGTAGCTCAATATAGCTCTGACATGTTTTAGGCCTTAACATCCTCACATCTAGGTATCTGCGACCCTATACCCGGGCGCTACGGGACCAAGCAGGCGCTGTATGGCCAGCAGAAAACATCGCTGGTGGAACAAACCCCATAACAGCACGCCTCAAGTTTGTGGGCAAGGTGGATTTTGCAGGTCTAATCTGGAAGAGCAAAGCGACTCGCAGCGAGGTAGCAAGCGACCTTTCATCAGTCGAGCGGTGCCTCAATATTCCCATCTCCAAGAGCTTCAACGAGGATGCCCTGCGCCTTTCCACGAACAAGTTCTTTGTCAAAAGTGCTCACGACGCACTGCGGTACGACAACCGCGGCACTACAGGGGTTTCTAAGTCTTTGGAGATCATTCGGGGTTACTATTACGCTATCAAGCCTGGTACAGGTCATCTCCTGATGAACTTCAATGTAGCCACAAGCGCATTTTTCCGACCCATACTCGTGAACCAGTTCCTCGATGACGGATCTACGTTTGATGACCGAGACACCCGGATGAATATCCTCAGCAAGCTCCGCGTTCACATCGAGCCGACCCATAAAGAAGAGCGTTTCGCGAAACTCGGCGCTCGCATCAAGACCATAACAAGCATGGGCGAGGGCAGGTATCAGAACATTGAGAACCTTTGGTTCCACAAGAAGCTCCGCAATGCTGATGGTACGCCCCAGATGGAGAACGGCCAGCAAAAGGAGGCTGAAGATCGCACATACGTCATTGATCATCTCAAGGAAGGCAAATCAAGGTCAATTCTCCGAGATATCGCCATTGACCCAGTCGTTTAGTATTCAACATCGACCAAATTGTCCAAGGTCGCCCAGCAGTCAACTGTGGAACCACTCAAGATCCGGTTTGGTACGTGGGAAAACCGACTCATGTTAGCGGTCGATTGATGTGCACCTGATGTTATTGAATTTGTGTATACGTCGTATCTAAATTCTCGAGGCTATGCAGCATCGAGAATAGCCCTGCGATAATGGCGCCACTACCTCCCGACATAGAGACCCGGAATGTTTAGCTAGCCTAGCCTTGGACCTAGGGTCCCTGCTCGACTTCTAATTGGATGAAACACCTCGCCAAGATGCGCACGACCGTGGTTCCGATCCTGATTCACTTTTTTCCCTATTTTCGCCCGTTCATTAGCGTGTAGACGCTGTGATAGTATTGTTGTTTGTAGCAAAGCCAGCGACTGCCGGACGGCCGGGTCGAAGATCGTCATGCTGCCACGCAAGGCCCTGCGCAGGCAGCACACTACTGTGGTTACAGGCAAAAGTACCGTACACGGTCCCTGCACGGCAAGGGTCTTAGTCATGTCCAAAAATCAAGTTTTATCCACCACTACATTTCAATTTAAATTTCTTAGTAGCAAAGTAGAGCCTGTAGAAAAAGCTGATTTGATAGCATACCTAGGTATTTTGAAAAAAAATCTACGGTATCGTGGTGGCTCACGGCTACCTGGTTAGGACCCCTGCCGTGCAGGGACCATGTACAATACTTTAGTACAGTAAGTCTAGGCTTGGATGTTAGGAGTGTAAACATCGCCATGTCAACGCATGAAGCCTGTTGCCTGTTTCTGGTCCTCAATTTTATACAGACGCTGACGAACCTGTGCACTTTTCCTTCAGTGCAATGAGGCCCGTTCTAATTGCACCAACTGCTTGGACGTTTCCCGGTCCTGCATTCATCAATCTTCATCTTCAAGCACAACTCGTTCATCCTTGTCTACCACTTGTCGACTCAACTGCCACGACAACCGAGAACAGCAACCTTTCGCCGGTCTCGTTAGGCCTGGTGTCTGATGTGTCGACGCCATCCTTACCTACCTAGGTACCACCTCCGTACGCCGCCCTAGTGGAACAATTCTCATGCTCTCCACATCGCGACTGCGGGGACGCAATACGGCGTATTCTCCCCGCGTATTCTCTCCGCGTACTAGTACAAAGAAGGTACAGCCCCGTGCTGGAGTGCAGCCAAGATGCGGAGGCGAACCAGAGGCGGGCGTGAATGGGGCGCTAGCACTAATGGCGGCTAGTAGTGGTGCTGGTTTTGTGTAGTATCGGGCGTGTATGTGCCTTTGTAGAATCGGGCGTGTATGTGGGAAGTGGTCATGTGGTCATGTGGTAAATGTTCGAGGTACCACATATAAGACAGCACCACAGGACGAAACGAGGAATGAACGGAGTACGCGACTTTCATAACTCTGCAGTGCTTGTTCGCAAACATGATACGCGCTTTTCTCGCGATAACATGGGCTTCGAGCGCTCTTGCGCAGTTTGGTATTGTGCATACGCAGTATGATACAAGTCCGCCGGTATATCCGTCTCATAAGTCGCTTCCCTCGTGCCGACTTCGCTCAATTGAAATGATGCATTTTGGCTAACATGTAGATTCCACAGCAAATGCCACGGGCACAGGCGACTGGGCGGCCGCACATGCGAAGGCCAAGTCCTTTCTCGAGGAATTGACCCTCGAGGAGAAGGCGAATATGGTCACAGGTACTATCACCTCCCTAGCATTTTCATTTGAACTTAGCGTGCTGAGCTTCTTTTAGGCACGCCAGGCCCCTGCGTTGGAAACATCGCACCCATCCAACGCCTCAACTTCAGCGGTCTCTGCCTGCTAGACGGGCCGCTCTCAGTTCGGACTGCCATCTACGCCTCCGTCTTCCCTGCTGAGCTCTCCGTAGCCGCATCCTGGGACCGCGCTCTTTCGCACCAGCGCGGGCTCTACATGGGCACTGAGTTCCGGCTTAAAGGCGCGCACATTGGGCTCGCACCCGTAGTGGGAGCTCTAGGCCGCTCGCCGTACGGCGGTAGGAATTGGGAGGGATTTAGTGCTGACGCGTATCTATCTGGCGAGTTGGTAGGCGAAAGTGTTAAGGGCATTCAAGCTGCCGGCTTGCAGGCGACGACGAAGCACTTCATTGCAAACGAGCAGGAAACGCAGCGGAGCTCAACGACTGTAAACGGGACAACTGTCGAAGCGGTCAGTTCGAACGTGGACGATAAGACGATTCACGAGACTTACCTATGGCCATTTGCGAATGCGGTACGGGCCGGATCCGCGTCAATTATGTGCTCTTATAACCGCATCAACGGGAGTTATGGGTGCCAGAATTCTAAGGTTCTGAATGGGTTGTTGAAAGAGGAGTTGGGATTCCAGGGCTATGTGATGAGCGATTGGGGGGCAACGCATGCGGGTGTTGCGGCGATTGAGGCAGGGCTGGTGAGTTGGAGGCTCAGGATTACGTGTGGAGGCAAGACACTGACGTGGGTAGGATATGGATATGCCTGGAACAATAAGCACTCCTGGGAGCTCGTACTTCGGCGGGAATGTCACCACAGCTGTGTACGTCAAGACCTCATAACGACGTCGGATAAACAAACACCGGTTAACAAGTATGTAGGAACAACGGCACACTCGCCGTTCAGCGCCTCGACGACATGATCCTCCGCATTATGACTCCCTACTACCACCTCAACCAAGACACCAACGTTCCACCTGTAGACGGCTCCTCCGGCGACTTCGGGGTCAACCCCCGTTCCACTTGGGTCTCAAACTTCACACTCGGCCCCACCGTCGATGTCCGAACCGCCGCAACCAATTCGCTAATCCGCACTCTCGGCGCTGCGGGTACCGTCCTCCTTAAAAATACCAACAATGCCCTCCCTTTGAAGAGGCCCATGAACGTGGGTGTCTTCGGTAGCGACGCTGTAGATTTCACTAGCGGTATGTATGCCGCAGGCCCCGACAACGCTGAGATGGGTACCTTGGCGGTTGGTGGAGGAAGCGGCTCCGGCCGCTTCTCGTACGTGGTTCCACCTCTCGACGCCATAAAATCTCGCGCCCAGTCCTACGGCGCGCTTGTGCAGTACGTCACAAACAACAGCGCAATCGCCGCGGGTGGCCTGATTGGCCTAAAACCGCTCCCGCTCGACGTGTGCATCGTGTTTCTCAAAGCATGGGCGGCTGAAGGCTTCGACCGCTCTTCGCTTTTGCAAAATTGGAACTCGAGTGCTATAGTCTCGGGCGCCGCATCCGCGTGCAACAACACAGTCGTCGTCATGCACGGGGCACCTGCACATGTCCATCTAACCCAAATGTTACAGCTATTCTCGCCGCACACATGCCGGGCCAGGAATCTGGGAATGCCATCACAGATATTCTCTGGGGCGATATGAACCCCGCTGGAAAATTGCCGTACACAATCACTGAGTCGGAGTCTGACTGGCCCATGAATCTGGCAAATAGCAGTAAGGCGCCCGGGCCAGATGGATGGCAAGAAGACTTTACAGAGGGCAATTTGATCGACTACAAAGCCTTCGACGCAGCTAACAAATCCGTCCTGTACGAATTCGGGTTCGGATTGAGTTACACGACGTTCTCTCTATCAAACATGAGTACCACGATCAGCGTCGCGAACGCAACCCGTTTTCCATCGCCAACAGCCCCCATACAGCCAGGTGGTAACGCTGAGCTGTGGACTACGCTTGCAAGTGTGCGCGCCACGGTGACAAATACTGGGGCTGTGCGGGGCGCGACGGTTGTCCAGCTGTATTTGCAGTTCTCAGGGCAGAAAGAGCGCGTATTAAGAGGCTTTGAAAAGACAGAGCTCGGGCCGGGGGAGAGTACGGAGGTGATATTTCCGCTGATGAGGAGGGACTTGAGTGTTTGGGATGTTGTAGCGCAGGAGTGGAGATTAGTAGATGGGGATATAGGCGTAAAGGTTGGGTTCAGTTCGCGGGACGCGAAGGAAGAGGGAGTGTTGAGGATATGATGCCGAGATGCCTGCTCCCAGCATTCCTGAGTCGCGACCCCATATGTTGCACGCTAACAGGGTTATCCCTGCACTCTCTCATTCTTCACATATATATAGCTCCATTCGTTCATAGCTATTCAATCAGCTTAGTCCTTCATTCTCCTTCCATATCACGTACGTGAGAAGAACGCTAGTAGCGACGACTAATTGCTCCCAAACTGTTGCAGGTCCGTACTAGCGCTAGTAGCTGTGACAAATTTGCGCCAACTGCCTTGCTGTGCGTGCTGTGGGCTGGTGCACCTCTTCGGGGGACGCCATGGCCACCACCACTCCTATCCGCGAATTTGACCTTGGATCGGGCGAGAAGAGCGAATGGCACATGGCATACGGCTGGTTCAACGAGTCCTGGAGGGATCGCATGCTGCATTAGAGCCTCGGCTTCTACGACCTTTGGACTGGACAGGATGGTGTTGCTCGGCGCGAGGCGTCCATGTAGAGTACTGCACATAGTCTTACAGGCCGGGAACGTGGGCTGAATGAAACTACGCTATGCTAATCCATCTACACTCTACCGTCTCGTCCTTTTCCTGCAAACATGTCAACAATCAAGCCAATCAAGCCCCAGGCTTCAGGCTTGATTGGCTATCTTATCGATAAGTATCACGTGACATATCACGTAAGTTATCCCCCTTCACAGCCCTTCACACCCATCTGCTGCGCCGTGCACGTGCCCTAATAAGCGCTTACAAGCTATCAATCAAGCCTCCCTTCAGAAGCTTAATTAGCTTAGTAATTACCACGAGAGCAGCTTAATTGTTAGAGCCGGTAGTAGGTCGTCAGCTTAATTAATTAGCTTAGTAAGGCTTGATTATTAACAAGTTTGTTTTCCTGACACGCTTTCTCTCTAACAAGGGACCCTAATTTATAACTTAAGATTTTAAACCTACTTAAGCTAATGCATTGACAACCTCTCTACCGGAAATCACTCGGTATATTGCGGTAGTAAGCACGGGGCAAACACGTATTCTTGGGTATCTGTTACGAGATAGCTCCCGCAACTATCTCGTTTAGACCTACACGAAATTTTCATAATCTTTCTCTCTCTCTTACCCTTCAGACTCATGATGCAAAGAGCCAACTTTCCTGAATGACATAGTCTGATCCGCTCCCAGGAGATGCACTGAGGAGTAGCTAAGCGAGTCTTGGTTCGCAGGTGGGGGGGTACTTTAGTGTTAACAAGTGTTGCGGAGCACCACTCCCTTGAATGGGAGCTATCTCAACTCTCACAATTAACTTACAGCGTTACAGTCCGAGGATTTTTGACATGATCAATATGGAGGAACAAATGTACCAAAACTTCACTCACTGTGTGTAGGTGTAGGTTGGTATCAGCGGGGGTGCGCCGTCGATTAACGTGCAAGTCAATGCGTTCTGGGCGACCTTTTCGTTTCCGCGCTAACATCCGTGTCAGCATCACGCACTCATTTCGTAAAACGGGCTTACCACCGTAACGCTAGGTAGAACCTTGGAAATGCGAAGACGAAGCGTCTACAGTCCCTCCCCGAAAACAAATCGATAGCGCCGTCGAGCGTGATAAGGTTCGTAGGACGGAATTCTGATTACTTCTACGGCGGTCAAATCTTAGCTTCATGTATATAATTTGCATCTCCCTTCTGTCGCTACTATCCATTCTCATACGCTCGCTTTCATACGCTCGTTTAACAATTCCGCTTGCGTTTACAAGCGCATGAAGATGTTCATTAGACTTGTAGTACCCGCTCTCCTGGCCAGCGCTGTGGCCGCAGGAAACTTGTTTGTTGATCGCTCCTACATCGTTCAAGTTGCGCCAGGCGGGGTAAGTCTTATTGAAGAATATCGGAAGCTTAGAACGTCTGCTAATTTCATCTCTAGAATGTTGCAGAGATACTGAGTGATTTCCCTGCGGACATCAGATTGAACTTGACCAGCGAAATCTTCAGCGGGTGTTCTATTACATTCCGCCAAGGAGTTAACGAAGCTGAAGAGCTTGCTAGACTCTTAGCCAAAGATCAGGTTGTACAAGCCTGGCGCAACAAGCGAATCACCGGACAGGATTCTAATAATGTCCCGATTGCGCCTGGAGCTCCCGCGAAACTCAAATCCAGACAGACGTTCAAACGAAATCCCGTGAATGATACTTTTTCACCTCATGTCATGACTCAGGTCGATCAACTGCATGCCAAAGGGATTACTGGAAAAGGAGCGCGTATTGCTCTCCTCGACTCTGGTGTATGTACTAAACCCTGCTAACCTGGTTTGACAACACTAACTCCAATCTCAGGTTGACTACACGCACCCCGCTCTTGGTGGATGCTTTGGTAAACCTGAATGCTTGTTCCCCAAAGGATACGACTTTACTGGTAACGACTACCACGGGGGTGTCAGTGATGATGATGTTCCCCACCCCGGCCCTGACCCAATGGACAAATGCGCAGTAAGTATTCACTTATGAGCCATGTGCCAATAGAACATTCGCTTACAGGGGGCTGCACAGGGATATGGAACTCACGCTGCTGGTATTATTGCCGCCCAGAAGAATGAGCATGGCTTTGTTGGAGTTGCTCCTGTAGGTTTCCTCCCGTCCTTGAATCTAAGGGTGTCCTTCTAACCAACAGGATGCGAAAATATACCCCTATCGTGTGTTTAGCTGCGACGGATCAACTTCAGAAGATGTCCTCGTTGCTGGCTTTTTGCGGGCTCATGCTGACGGCGCCAACATCATCTCCTGTTCAATGGCAGGACGAGCTGGTTGGAGCGAGTACACAAATGCTGTCATTCTCTCTCGCATGGTAGCAGAAGGTATCATCGTCACCTTTACAGCCGGCGATGACGGCCAATATGGCCAATTCTTCGCCGAGGACCCTGCTGGAGGCAAAGGCGTTGCTGCTGTTGCTTCGTTCGACAACATTGTTCAGCCTTGGCTGGCATCTCACTCTCGATACGCCGTCAACAATGGCCAAGCAGAAGATTTTAGGTACGCAGTCGGCGAGCCTGCAAAGTGGGCAGGCGGCAAGCTACCTCTCTGGACTCCATCATCCGACCCAGTTGGAGCGAATGTCGGATGCACCCCATTCCTGGATACGACGCCTGATTTGTCCAAAAGTATTGTCATAATCCGTCGTGGCGGCTGTAGTTTCGGCGATAAGCTACAGAACGCTATTGACAAGGGCGCCAAGTATGTTATGATCTACAACAACGCACCAGGCGCTTCTTCTCTCCAGCTAGGTTCATTCAATTTATCTGCTGTTGGTATGGTTGAAGCAGCTGTTGGTGAAGACTGGGTCAGGGCTCTGGCCGCGGGTAAAACTATCACCTTGGACATTTCCGATCCTCATGAAGGTCCAATCCAGGTTGTGGAGACGCCAAACACCTTGACTGGTGGTTCAGCGAGCGATTTCACGTCGTGGGGTCCGACCTATGAGGCCGATATGAAACCCCAGTTTGGTGCCCCCGGAACAGACATTCTGTCGACTTTCCCTGTTGCTCTTGGTTCCTTTACTACCATAAGTGGCAGCGGTCGGGCTTGCTATCATGCTGCTGGAATCTACGCCCTCGTCGCCGAAGCCCGTGGGACATACGACCCGATAGTTCTTCAAAACCTTCTTGCGGCTACAGCCAAACCGGCGCGGATCAACGTCAACAAAGTTTATGGATCTTCCTTGGCCCCAGTCGCGCAGCAAGGAGCTGGTCTATTACAAGCATATGATGCTGCGTATGCAGTCACAGTTCTAAGCGCATCCGGTCTCAGTTTTAACGACACTGTCAATCTTGTCGACGAAACTTTTACTGTATCAAATACTGGACACAAAGCAATCACTTACGAACTGGATGTAGTTAGCGCCGCTACTGCGTACACCTTTTCAACGTCTACTAGCCCCGACCCGTTCCCTGGATTGAAAATCGACAATTCTTATGCTACTGTGCATTTGAGCACATATAAGACCACAGTACCCGCTGGTGGCAAACAGACTATCACTGTAAAAGTAACCCCTCCGCGGATCGATGCGTCCCGTCTTCCAGTCTATGGTGGCTACATTCGTCTTAATGCTACCAGTGGCGAGACACTGTCTTTGCCCTATCAGGGCATTGCAGGAGACCTGAGTTCTCACGTGGTGTTGAACAGCACCGCACTCCAGACCTTGCGCGAACTTCCATCCGGCGACTTTGTGCCTGTTACTCCGCAAAACTCGGTATTCAAGCCATCGCATAAGGATCAGGACTCGAGCGATTCACCTTCTCTCTTCTTTTACTTGAGTCTTGGATCAGCAAAGATTTATTTCGATGTCGTGTCAGTTGGAAATCATTCCCGCGTAATCGGCGAGGCCAACGAGCCCTGGACTTACTTGGCACGTGATTACCCTTATTTTTTCAGTTGGGATGGCCGACTCAAGAATCAGACGGCTGTAGCAGATGGAGACTACAAGCTCCGTGTTCGGGCAGCGCGCATTATCGGTAAGGCAGAACGTAATCTGTACGATGTTGTTGAATCGGAGGTCTTTTCAATTCGATGGAAGTAAAGGATTAACATCTAGCTCTATAGAGAAACATTTAATTACTTAGCTAATTTGCTTAGAGCCTTTATAGACTTTATAGCTTCTTCAAACCTGCCTCTAACTTCGCACAAATCATTAATCTTGAACAACTACCTACTATCCGGCGCCCTACCTCGCGCACTTCACATCGAACAGTTACAGCCATGCCGGAGCCCAACCAGGACGACATTGCCGCCTTCTTCGTCGAGAGTGATGTTTGGGCTCGAATCCGGTCAGTCTTTTGCGCCGAGCATTTAGCCAGGATGATCCAGCGCCTTCGAGACATGAACGCGGTGTATTGGTGCCTTTTAAAAGATGTGCACCCACCTAAGAAATGCAACGCAACGAAGATCTATAACGAATAATAATATAACTAATAATATTATACGCAGGCAGCCTTTTAAGAGGTTAGAATTCTCTAGTTTAGTCTAAAAGTAATATCTGTTAACAGCTATCTAGGCCCTTACTAACGTTAATAAGGATACCTGCTAGGTAATAAAAAGAAGCGAAGGTATTTCTGCTCTATATTTAGTAAGTTAAAGAGAGAGTGCATATATTATAAAAGCTATAATAATAGGCTAAGTATAAGAATTTTAGTAAGTTATAAAGGTAGTTTAAGTATAAAGACTGCTAATAGAGATAAAAGTAAGTCTTAATTAATACTTAGACGAATTATTATTCTCTTTCTAACAATTCTATATTTCTTTTATTCTAAGAGACTACGCTAAGGCTAACTATAGAATACGTTACTCTTGCAACGCCTTTAAATACTAAATTCTTAATATTATTTCTCTTCTTAGAGTTAACTAACTTAGTTAATAGCTACTAAAGTTTAGCTATCTTGCTTCTGCTAATAATAGGCTAATATAACTTAAAATAGTTAATAGTCTTTTAGTACTAAGTAGTAAGTAAGAGCGTCTCTTTTTTTACCTTTTCTCTTACCTTTACTTTTTCTTTTTACTTTTACTTTTATTTTTGCAGAGCGCTAGTAGAGATACAGCAGTAAGAGCGTTTGCGCCTAGTATATAAGCTCGTTCTAATAGATTTCCTCTATTACTTCTTATTATAGAGAAGAAAGATTATATTACCTATTTAGTATATAATACTTAAGAATTAAGGTTTCTCTAAGCTAAAACCTAGATTACTTAAGCAGCTAGGTATATAGTCTAATTATTTATTAAACTCTCTTATATAGAAATCTAATTAACTATCTTATACTTCTAATTAAAGTTTGCTTAGCTTTTATAGTTATAAGCCTAGC
>Ga0265780_10001547_pt1 | contig 32308 bp, 30 predicted proteins | sample P1T30metagenome_FD_192432 | JGI IMG/M metagenome (GOLD analysis project Ga0265780, IMG submission 192432) | Plant litter microbial communities from East Loma Ridge, Irvine, California - P1 T30 | ecosystem: Environmental > Terrestrial > Plant litter > Unclassified | place: USA: California... | reverse complement strand
CTCCATCAACACTGCCATTGACAAGGCGTACACGGCTGCTGGCCACCGCGCCCCAACGTCCGTGTACAAAGACGCGGTGTGGCCTGGCGGCCCGGCGTATGGGATTAATCATAGCAATGGCGGGCGTTTTATGACGATTGCGGGCGGCGTGCCGATTAAGATGGGTGGGGTTGTTGTTGGGGCGATTGGGTGTAGTACAGGGTTGCCGAGTGAGGATGAGGATGTTGCGAAGAGGGGGGTTGAGGCTGTGGAGAAGAGTTTTGGGGTCAAGGCGAAGTTGTGAAGGGGGGAGGTTCTTGATGTTTGTGAGGCTTGCATTGGAAGTGCTGTGATGGCTGTTTCTTGCGATTCGGTTCGTATGTATAGATGTCTTGTTAAGCTTCTCGGGTTTGTCAATGTGCTAGAACAGATCGGATGCTCTGCTAAGTGCCGTGGATTCTTCGGGTACTCGCATTGTATGTACGATTAATCAGAGGTAAATCGAGCACGGTATAAGGATGCATGTCATTGCAGCTACTTCGGCAGACTTTAGCGGGCTGCCCATGTTCCAGTTGCATATTTGCCATTTGAATCAACTTAGCCTCACTGATTACATTAAAGTCTCATCTAATCAAGTTGTACGATACTCGAGTGTAGGTAGTGCTGAGCTGGTTCGTCGGCTGTTATTAATGATGATCAATCAGTCGGAAGAAACGCGGACGATGCCTCTTTGTGGCGCACAATCTGCAGCATCAAGACTTGACAGGATTATCAAACAGCGTTTTTATTTGCAAAATACAATGTAATGTGTTGCCCTTTATTTAGGAGTTGCTGCAATGGACTGGTCGACCCAAAACCGGCAATACACGCGTTCGACCATATGCAATCTCAGTTCATTGTTTCGATGTAACTTTAAGAAAGATGAAAGATAGGGAAAAGCGCTAAGGAAGTGGATAGGCTCGGATATTTTGGCCGACGAAACGACATGCACATGCACATACACATATTAGTTCGGAAACTGCTTTACCTTGCTTACATTCTTGAGGCCCTCCAGTTAGGGATTCCCCATGCATGTGTGCGCATCTACATAGCAAATGAAGGCTCGGTATCGCGAGTGGCAAAGCCATACTTACGTTGTTGTCCTACTACGGGCGATTCCTCTACTGTTGGAGCTGATCTAGACCACAAAGGACTCCGCGGTGAACACTTGCGCGTGGATCTAAATACTGTGTATTGATTTTCCCTGCCGAGGGAGCGGCCGGGCAGGAATACGAACCTAGAACGCATGGCTCGCGCCACCGTAATGCACAGCTTATCGATGACCATTCATTGTGGTGTACAACATCCATGGCGCTCGCGATTGAGCCATTTTCTTTCTCATGCAAGGGTTTGACAACCGAGAGCAGAATACGCCAGGATTTCACGCATGGTAATATGTGGGGTGGTGAAACCTTTTGAGCTGTCGTTGGACCGGCAAGCATTCCCGTCGGATAGCAAGCAATGGCTGGCTCGCACAGCATATTGTGCAATCGTACGGGCACGGCATAGCATCGCAGGTAGGGTGAAGTGTTTCTCCATCGTTGCACATGTTCGCAAACTTGAAAATGGGAAGTGTGTTTGTTGAAAGGGGCATCGAAAGGAGCCTTCCCTAGATTGTGGCGTTAGCGGAGTCTGACCTCTGGGCGTTTTGCAGCAACTCCTGCAAACGACGCAAATGTGTTGGACCAGATCGGTATACTGAGCAGTGGCAGATCTAGCCGATCGAGCCTGTCTCCAATCGAGACTGGGTCGCCTGCAGTCTACCCGTGGTCAGAAGATCGCATTCGCATTCCTTGTCTACCATAGTTGCATTGATTACGGCCCACCATTAAAGACAGGGATTCATGCACGGCAGCGCGTCTGACACTGCAGTCTGCACGACCAGCCTTAACATGTGCAGGTACACCTTGTACGGATGGAGACCGATTTTGAATATATACAAAGGGACCAGCTTCGTCTTGTTGTTGGTAGAAGGCATAAGCTCCATCAGGAAAACCTATAGCAGATGGCATTTTGTCCAATGCTTGCTCGACTCTGCGCCAAGCTCAGACCGTTAAGAAATGGTGTGAGGAGCAAGAAATGGTGTGAGGAGCCTAGCGTCATCCATCGGTCATGATTTTCGCGAACCAGCGGAGTGGACTCGATGCCTTTGCAGCTCGCTTGATGAAATGCCATGGTTGCTCGATATGAAATCGTGTGTGGCTGGGTAAGACGCCATGTCAGATGCTAGCTTTGGCCATCGTGCGACCCCTCGCTCGGGCCAGAAGGAGAGTTGCACCTCAGGGCAGGCTCTACCTTTCCCGAATTGCCAAACCTGGCTGGGTATCCTCCAGCTAGGTGTAAGATTCATCGTACTTGCATTCACGAGGACCCAGACTTGACAGAGTAAAAGGGTGTCTCATCATGTGTTGAAGGGAGACTGGACAATCAGAGAATAGCCTTGCCATGTTGCAGAATTGGATATGCCGACAAGAATAACGGCTGTTTAGATATGCTTGTTACAGCTGTAGAGAAGGTTGTCGAGTTCGTGTGGTATTTTGTGGTGGAGGGGAATATCACCAGCCCGGGCCACAAAGCGTATCCCCGCAAGCGAGTGCATTATTCTATCCGGAGATACCTGGGAGTGACAAAAAGAGCTAGTCGGAGGATGTTATGGCGAATGCTGTTGGTGGTTGGAAAGCGACAATAAGGTATGACACTAACTAGCTGCCTGTCGCGCGAATTTGGTATCAACGAACGCGCTTCGGTCCTTCACGGCCCTTTTACAACGTGCGCAAACACCTTCACGATTTCTCTGCTGACGCCAGTTGCCGCCAAAACCCTTCTGACGGGTCCCTACCGGTATCTCAAAACGGTGGGGTCCGAGGCTGTGATTGGCCACGGTGAAAACAACCGCGTCATCGCATACCAGGGTCTGGATTAACATATCAATGCAAGCTGCAGCTTTGGCACCCGGATTAACATGACCAAACGGCTCGTTCGACCAGCCGTTCCCCGTTCCACAGGCGCTCGACAAGCGGCAGGAAATATCCTTGTCATACAGGGTGAATCCTCTGGGCCATGGCATAGCCATGCCTTTTGTGCATTTTCATCGAGAAACGGCCTCACAGGGTACCGCCCAAGAGCTCTTGCACTGTACCTCTCACACCAGCCATCAGTCCCACCATACTTGACAGGTTTACTCAACTCGACACGTTTATTAAATGGCAACCGATCCTTTCACATCACAGGGCCCCGTTCCTCACGGCAGCGCTTCTGACATGTTCAACATTTACCCAATGTCCGATGCTTGGGTTAGCACGACCAGCGACAACCACCTGCACGCCACTGGACCCGATTACCAGCGCTTCCTCTTTCCGTGTATCGATACCTCGCTCGAGAGCCAACCGTGGTCGAGCAACGCAATGAGTGGTGCAGTTTCCAACTCCATTGAAAACGCTGCATATTCCTCGTCGTCCGTGTTCAAGACCGTCAGCGCCCCTACACATGGGCGAAACGTAACAGCCGTAGCACCGCAGCACACACTTTACAAGCTCGAAAGCGCATCTCCCAAATCTTACACGAACGCAAATTTCGACGTGAATCACGTCCAGGTGTCGTCAAACAGCTCGCCATCCCGTGATAGCCAACCCTCTACTTTGAACCAAGGCAGTGCAAGCTCACAGACAAGTCTCGACCCACAGTCTCCTCCTAGAAAAAAGCGCCGAAGTGGACGGAAGCCTACCGCAGAAGGACTAGAGCTGGACTCTGCAAGAGCTACATATCTCGAAAAGAATCGCAAGGCTGCAAGCAAGTGTAGGAGTAAGCAAAAAAGACAGCAAGACGACCTGATCGAGGAGGCACGAGATATCCAGCGCAAGAACAAGTGTTTGAAGGCAGAAGTGGCAATGCTGCAGGGTGGAATGCGCGAGCTCATGGACTTGGTCGGCCAACACAATGCGTGCTCAGATACCAGGCTGCAACAATATGTTCAGCGACAGGCGGACCGCCTCGCTGCTGGAACTTCCAGAACACCTCCATTTATTGAACCCTCCGAGGAAACGCCTACCAACTACTATTACAGAGCCTCGGGCATCATCACCTCGCCATGTCAACGACTGCAAGACAAGCATGGTCGTTCTTCGGGCATAATACCTTGAAAAGACCAATCGGAAACCTTGCCGATCCACTAATGACGAATCCTTCATCTTGAATTTCACAACTCTCAGTATCAGGCCGTGTTGCTGATTTTCCCCATCGGCATCGCTGGTCTTCGTATACGTATTCCCGCTATCATCATTCGGCCTATCCGGCATTCTTTCGATGTCATGTTTCGCGTCGAGATAAAATTGTTTCGAGAGAGAGCGTTTTTACACCGGTACGCAAGCAGAGATACTCCTTCACAATTAATGACCGCAATGGCAATTGTATTTTCCTTTATCTGCATCCCACATGGGTCTGAAATTCAGTATCATGATGACGACGGATGGTCGTCATGTCAGCGTGTATTTGATCAGCTGCAATTATTGAAATTTGCGAAAAAGTGAACGACGATCGTCAGGCCAGCTATACACGCTACTACTCTGTTACACGATATGCGTGACAGGTTCCACTCTTCCAAGACGGTATATTTCCCCGCTGTCGTGGGATACTCTTCTTGGTAAATCCTCCATCCCTATGACGAAACTATCCCGAGACGCTATACTGACTTTGTGACAGATAGGAAAGACGTATAGAACCAACTTTGAGTAAACTGGATTGATGGGGAACTGGCTTACGCGATAATTCTGCACACCGCAGCATCACAACACACCGTTAAGCGTATTTCGACGAGACCACATCATGTGAACAAGCTCGTCGTTCTCGGACCCAACCTGCGATTTACCTTGAAAACAACGCACAGTACCTCAAGACAGACTGAGAGATGCAAGGAGAGAGTAATCTCGTCTAATCGCGCCCTTGCAAAATCACATGAAGAAGTGATAGAGCCCCGGAGGAGTGCTAGCGATATGACGCAGTCTGTGAAGGTTCAACAATTCACTTATCAATTTGATCGTAAGCAGCGGAGATCTGCAAGTCTTCAAGCATGTGTATCCCGATCCGGAAGTCTTGGTCCCCGAATTGATGAAAAGGGCCGATAAGGTGAACAGGTTACGCAACGCGTCAGCAGTCCTTCGCGAAAGTCTGCCCCCTCGATTCCCTACACGCGTTCAATACAGTGCATTTCAAAATTCAATGTACGAATCGTGCATTGGATTGTCCAATAGTATGGAGGCGTTGAATTGCGACTTACTCCAGAATCAGAAGAGCTTGCGAACCCCGCGCAAGGCGTCCCAGGAGAGATTCCTACACAAGCTCCCGTACTCGGGTCCTTAACGTGTTAGAGGCTGTTGCTCGCTTTGATCCAATGGTAAGTCTAGGCGGCCAGCTGCGCCCCTCTACCTCCGGTTTAGCGCAAATTCAGTTCAAACAACAACACGCGGATGGCTTGGCCAGGCAGACAGCAACGGAAGGATATATGTAGACAATGCAATTCTTGAGGCCCAGTCTAGCATCTCCTCGCAAAGTGTGAATGGACTTCTAAGAACAAGAGCAAAATGACATCGAAAGACTCACCACCTGTGAAATCTACCACTGAGGTGGCGCCCGTGGAGCAAATTGACAACAGCACGAGCACCCCCCTAATCAGACTTATTGATGGTATGTCTGCATTGTCCAGAATTAACGAGATGGAAGCTGATGATACGAAGCAGATGCAGATGTAAACACTGCTCCACCCCAAGCCGAAGAAGACAACAACAACAACGAAGACCTCTACACCGTCACACCCCCCGCATACACGCAATCCATAGCCGAAGGCGAACAAACCGTCGACGCAGAAGCAGTCCACGAAGAGAAACCAGACGCGCCGCCTCAATCACCCGGTCATGAACCACCAGCTCCAATCTCTCCGCGCGCAGTCAGTGAGCACTCAGATCCTCCCCGACCATCAACCCCTCTCCACGTGCTGCAGGAGCGCGCACGAGGAAACGTCCCTCTCGCCCCAACCGGACCCGACCCCGTCCTCTCGCACTACCTCACCGAGCCCGCAACAACCGTCTCCCTCATCGGCATCCAAGCCTGCAGTCTCCTCCCCAACCGGCCCGCCATCTGGCTCGTGAAGCGCAAGAAAACCGCCCTCTCCCCCCTCGGCGCCACAGTCCTGGTCAAAAAAGGCCTAATGTGCGCCAAAGATCTCAAACTGTATGTTCTCCCCTCGTTTGCCCTCGCATCTAACCCACGTGATCAGCATATCCCAACACCCCGCCGCCCGCCGCGACCCCACGGACCCCATATCCCGCATCCTGCTGGGCGTCTACGATGCCGTCGGCGAAATCTCGCTCGGCCTCGTCGCGGGCCCTGTCGAGCTTGGGAGACAGGCCACGCACGTGCTGCGCCGCTATGAATCGTCGCTGCGCGAGAATCCAAACGGCAACACGCAGCCGCTGACCGGTCGCGAATTGCTCGGCGCGCAGCACGATGCGGGCAAAGTCGCGATTGAGACGGGCAAGGGATTGGGCAGGATTGTGACGGCGAGCTTGAAGACGCCGATGGTTGTGTTGAATGGGGTTACGAGGGGGTTTCATAATTTGCCCAAGGCGTATGGGGAGGAGGTTAGGGATTATGAGAATGTTACTGGGGTGAAGAGTGGGGTGAGGGTTGGGGTTAAGGTATGTCGCTCTTGTTCTTGTTGTGGTGTTGTGGTTGTTGTGGACTAATGGCGGCACAGAGCTTTGCTTATGGCTTGGGCGATGGGTTGCTCGACGTCTTTATGAAGCCGGTCCAGGGCGCGCAGCGCAATGGTGCGCTGGGCGCTGTCACGGGATTCGCAAAGGGAGTCGGAAATCTGGTTTGTAAGCCTACTGCAGGTTAGTACACCCTCATGAACTCAACTCGCCTCATGCTAATGTGGATGCGCCAGGCGCTGTGGGAGTCCTTGGATATACATCTGTGGGCATTTATAAGGAGATCCGCAACATCAAGTTTGCCGACGACGACGAGACGTGTCCAGCAGATCTGGTGCGGAGCCTTGGCGAGGCGGAGTATGCAGCTGCGACGAACTCGGATAAGCTGTACGTTGTGAGGGTGTGGTGTCAGACGATGATGCATGTGAGATTGGTGTAGATATGTGCTGGGCACGTTTAAACGCAGATCGGGAAATTGTGTTGTTTCTGCAATGTAGGCATATGATTTGCTTTCCTTGACCTTGGTGTCGTCTCAGAGCTTGTCGACTGGTGCTTGCATCTGAGCTCGGTATCGTGAAGAATTGCTAGTATGGGCGACGGTGACATGATCGACACGTGACACATCAACCAGGAGATCGGGGTTTGTCCGCCTCGGTGTACGCCCTCTTCACCAGGTATGTGCTGATGCTCCATTTCTGTAAAACGATTAGCAATTGGCAAAATAGAAACGGGAGGACACGTCCCACCACATCTTGCTTCTCAAAATACTTTTCCCAGTTCTTGTCCTCCGCAAGTTCCATAACAACGTCCCAAGGCCACTCGTCACTCTCCATCTCAACTACGGTGAGGAATGTGTGCACTGTCTTCTTGTCTTTAGTTCCCATGGTCGAGCCACGCTGTGTTATGGCGTTGTCGACTTCGAGGACGCGCAGTCGGAGCACATCTGGGCTTCCCATGATCATGGGTACCACCGTCCCTGTGTACCAGTTGAAGACTTCCTCATGCATGTCTACCGGGACTGCCCATTCCAAGCAAGTAACGCTCTCGATAACTGACACATCTGTGTCCAGATTAGACGAAAGATCACGTGAGCATGCATATTATTACGCACCTGTATTGTCCCACTCTTCATTTTCCCATCGCTTTAGCTCGAGGAATGTTCGCACGTCGAAGCATGCATCTGCTAGACGGTTTTTGAACAAGTGTGCAGGTGGGTGGTTTCGCTCTTCATAGCACTTTGCCGTGGCCTCCCTTGCATCTTCGACTTCATAGATAGCGCACAATGGCCACGGAGCGTCGAGCACACCGACCTTTTGTCCTTCGAGACCGGTTTGCGTAATCTCACAGTGCAGCGTGTGTTGTGCAAACTGTGAGCGCATGTCCGGGAGATAGTCATTCTCATACCAGTCGACAGCCTCGTCCGGGAGCTTGGCCCATACAATGAGTACGCCTGTCATGGTGTCGTGTAACCGGTCGTGTGACGCCTCCAATGAAGCGGCGGGGCTAGGTTGCTGTCACACGCTTCTCGTGTGGGCCTGAAATGCGAGGGGATCTTGTTGAATCAGGACGGGGGCAATTTACGGAATTGAGCGCGAACAAACGGGTCTGGCAAAGCAAAAGTTCGAGAAAGATCCTGGCCTGAGGTGGAAAAGGCGCACTTTCAAGTGCAAGAGTTAAAGGATTGACACTGCTGCGACGATCATGGCCATGCATTGACAGATGAAGCCCCGTCCAAAGCAGGGTAGGCCCGAATATCTGCTCTCGGCGGCCATGGTCTCGGACCAGATCATCATGATTGGCTAGTCGCAGGGCAGCAACTCTTCACGAGCCAGGTTTCTTGATAGAGGGGAATGTGGTCCAGGGCGCATGATTGGGTGGTATCGCTAGCCACAGGCTCACGAGCCACGGTACACCGCGGTGCTACTCGGGTTGACTTCGCAATTCTCTGCATGTCCACGTTCGTCGCTTGGTGTTGGTTAGTTGCAACGCCAACGCCTGGTGTAGTGTCGCTTTGATGCTTGCGTCGAGAGCGCAGCTGATCGAAGACCGGTGTGCACAATGACAGCGTGGCCACGTGGGTCGTTAATGCCCAAATTTTATAGCGCTACCGAGTCACGGGAATCCAGTCTGCACGACACTCCATGCCGGACTCGCCGTTGCGACCCTATATTGGCGCATCCCAAACGTCTTGCTGCGAAGATGCTACCGACTGTGTTTTGTATGCGGGCTCCATCGTCTCCGTGAGATTGGAATGATGCGCGCGCGTTCGAGAGTCGAGGTGGTCATTGCTTCTCGCTTCCACAGAGCCTGTGGAGATCCATAGTGCTTATTTATGCCGGGTATGCAAGCAAGCTCACTCGCATGTAAACCGAGATGAGAGAGCATTACGACTTATATGCTAGCAAGAGGTTCAATATCCTGGGTTGTGACCCACCAGATCGTTCAAACCCCTGAATTCCATCAGTCTGGTTGCGGACGGGAGGATCATCGCACATTTGCCGTAGGATTGGGACCACAATGAGGCGAAGCACCGCTTCCAGGAACGCCGTGGCCTTCTCCACAACGGTGCGAGTATTCTAGAAGCTTTCTTGCGGCGCGGGAAGTACGCCTCAACAATATAGATTGGCGTAAAATTACGACCACACGAAACGCCACAGCGGCACAACGTATATGGCTAGATTTTCTGGAAGCGTACCACATCGAGCCACATATATGTGGTATATGTTTATGAAGTGGCGCAAAGCTGTTTACCAATCACGGGACGGGAGCAATCAGGTAGAATGTCTTTCCGATCTACTTACTGGTACGGTGCTCTGAACTCGGGATGGCTATCTTCAGACAGCGTATGCACTACCATTGTGCAGGTACACCATAGATTACCGGACATGAGACAGGCAATAACATGAGCCTGGAATTAGCACAGAGCTCCGAACTGTAGTAGAGACGGCATGGCCCGTCAAGATTAAGCAAGGAATGCGAGCTTTCCAACTGCCGGAGATCTTGAGGCGCCTGTCTCTACCAATCGAGGCATGCTGTCGCCCCATTCCAAGGCACTCCCAGTCTTTCACGCAAACGACTGGCCCAAGCTGTATCAGACAGATCGAGAAGAGATGCTCCAGCCAGATTTTTTACACGATCAGATCGATAGATGGACGACACTTACCAGCCGCGAACGCAATATGATACCTGGGTTGATAACAGAGCTGATAACATTCGTGTCGAGCTTTACGGAAAAGTAAGCAGAGAATCGGGTGTGGCTTCCGCAACGTAGTGTGTATAAGTATCAAGCTCTTCATCGTATCTCAGCATCTATAACACTCGCTTCTTGCACCAGCATTGTGCTATTCTCGGGCAAAATGCGAACTCCCCTCACTTCCATAGTTGCGCTGAGACTTCTCGCTACCTCATACGCCGCCAGCAGTGCAGTCCAAGGCACTGGATCTACCACCCGAGGTTGGTCATGCTGCAAAAATTCTTGTTCTTGGAGCAACAAAGCGCCAGTTAGCAAGCCAGTACTGTCTTGTGATGCCCAAGATAACTTCCTCGACAATCCTGCTAGACGAGATGGCTGCGACAGTGGCGGCGGATCTTTCGGCTGCTCTGACCTCAGTCCTTGGGCAGCAAGTGCTGATCTGGCTTACGGCTTTGCCGGTGTGAACCTGGCGGCTTCGAACGAGACTGCATGGTGCTGCTCGTGTTACTCGTAAGTCTAGTTTCCAGACGATAACAAGCAACTATGCAATGTACTGACGCTGCAACTAGACTGACGTTTACTTCTGGCCCGGTAAACGGTAAGAAGATGATCGTGCAGGTCACGACCACCGGTAATGACCTCGGAGGCGACCAATTCAATCTTGCCATTCCTGGAGGCGGAGAGGGATCGACTCAGGGCTGTACGAAAGAGTACGGCGTCGATGTTTGGGGCGCGGACTATGGCGGTGTCGCGCATCGTGACGACTGCGACGGTCTACCAGCACCTCTCCAGGCTGGCTGTTACTGGCGGTTTGACTGGTTCCGCAACGCTGACAACCCAGCGGTAAGCTGGGAGAAGGTCGCATGTCCCGAGCAATTGTCGTACATATCCAACTGCCGGCGCAACGACGATCCAGTACCCGGGCAAAACACTCCAACTCCAACTCTGACAACTTTCGCACCCATCTCATCAGGTACCGTGCAGCCAGGCGGCCAATGCGGAGGCAAAACCTACAGAGGTCCAACACGTTGCGTCGGAGGCACTGTCTGCACCTTTGTAGACGAGAATTCCTACTACTGTAAGACACCAATCCACCCCTTCACAAGTAACACCCACTAAACCAGCCCCCACAGGTCTCGCAGACCCAGCAAGCACCCGCACCACCCCAACAACCACCACCACCCCCTCCGCGCAACCCACCATCGCCCAGCCCTGGGACCAATGCGGCGGCCAATCCTGGACCGGCCCAACTCGCTGCCAAAACTCCCAATGCGTGAAAATCGATCAATGTAAATGCCTGCCTCCCCTCCCTTCATTAACACTAGCTAATCATACCAGGGTACTCGCAATGTCAACCTCTGACTAGCAACGTGCCATCGCCAGCCATACCTACCTCGACATCTACACGCTCGCGCCGCACGTGGACGGGTCGTCCAAATCCGCAGACGAGCTCGAGGCAGGGCACGAGTACGAAGCCTGCGGGGCCGGTGCCGACGGTGGTGCAATTGTATGACCAGTGTGGAGGGCAAACGTATACGGGGCCGACGAGGTGTGTGGAGGGGCTGCTTTGTGTGAAGGTTGATGAGTATTATTCGCAGTGTCAGAAGCCTTGAGAGGCATGTGGGGTGGAGAGGAATGGTGGTGCGATCAATAGTGGTGGATGTTGCTTGTTAGTTCGGAGAGCGTGGCATAATATTGATCTCTGCAGCGAAGCAATTTAAAACCATTCAGTCGCCTTTCGTTATCTGATAGTGAGTAAAACTAGTAGGTAATGGGCCGATCAGACGTGCGACGACTTCGCCGGTTACTATTGTTACACATAAGCTGCTCGCCAATCTTCTTTACATTTGCACGCACATAGTCAAAAAGAAGAAAATGGATCAGAACAACAAATCGAACCCGTGCTTCGTGGAGTGACAAAATGCAAAAATATAGGAACTCGGGCGACTATTCGACCGGAGCCCGAGGAGAACCTCAGATTCTACTCATTGATAGGGTCGGGGAATTCCTATGGCAAAGTCTTGAATTAAGTGATATATAATGTATCATATAACAGGATGGGGTATTGCTAAGAGAAAAGATTGTGTTGGCTACGCGACAACACGCAAACACAACACCATCGAAGTGAGTGGCGAAGACACGGGAATTGCAATAAAACATTCCAATACTTGGAGGTCGTTCAATTCGTAGCTATGATTATTATACTATCGCGGCGCAACTTGTACCGATATCTCGCTCTTCTTGTAAATGATGCCTTCCTCATCACTCGCCCGTCGACCAGACCGTCCACTCCTATCCTCGCTGATGCTATCATCGTCAACGCCCCTCCCACACTCCGTATACGGACCGTGCACACTCGCCAGCCCCGTCTCGCTCGTCTGCGTGTGCACATGGCTACTCGCTCGTGTATTGCGCTTCCACTTGGACCCCATCTCGATGCTCGGCCCCGTGGCGCCACCCGAAGGCTTCGTCCTAGTGCGACTGCGCAGCGTGGTGCCCAGCAGCTTCGGCAGGATCTTGACGAGAACGGGCTTAATACCCGGAGCAGCCGCGCATACCAGCGCGACCCAGATCTCGCAGTTTGTCCAAATCGAGATGTCGTACGCGTCCCATGAGGGATCGAAGCCGCCCACGCGCTCGAAGATCTGGCTCACGCGCACCATGCGGATTATGCCTGCGACGATGGCGAGCGTGCCGAGGAGCACGACGCCCGTCAGGGCGTAGCGTTGCCGCTTGTGCAGTTTGAGGCCCATGACGCGGGGGAGGACGATGGCGATGAGTGCGGCGTCGGCGACGATGTTGAGGGTTCCCGAGACGAAGAAGCCGGCGATGTCGTCGAGGCATTTGGTCGGCGGCCGGCCTTCGGTCCAGTAGACGTGGATGGGGCGGCATTGGAATATCACTTCGATGTCCATGGGAACGATGAGCAGGACGAGGAGGACCATCAGGGCTTGGATCATGTGGCGGGACCACTTTGCGGTGTAGAAGATGCGCAGGTAGGTGCAGCAGATGCTGAGTTTGGGCAGTGCGAGGGCAGGGAAGAGGAGGATTTGAGCCGCGTAGGCGTACTTTTGGGACATGACGGGGTCATCAGGATCGAGGGCGGCGAAGTGACGTCCTGCGCCATGTCTGACCTGGCCATATTGACAGCAGGTCCAACCTGTCGTGCAGAGCTTTCATGGTATCAGTGACGAGAAGTTAGACCTGAAGGAAGAAACACTAACCCATGCTGCTAGCAGAATGTAGTCTTCTGTTCTCCAAGTCTTGGTGACGACTAGGCGAGAATATGCTCGTAGAAAAAAGAAGAGAGATCCAATGACATGTGCTACGACGTTGCCCACAAGTATTTGTGCCTGGCGGGACTCGGCGAGAAAGGCTGGATCAAGCTGGGATACTCGTCAGTATACTGATTGCCATAAGTAGACAATCGGTTGACTTACCTCTGCTTGAACAGCAGCCTGACGTTGCCACAAAGGCTGGTGTATCAACCCCATAGCTTCAGGATCACACCGAGCATGGAAGAGTAAGCGTGGGTCGCCTCAAGTCTCACCTTGCAGAACCAGAGGACATCGAGCGGACAAGTACTCCCGTCAAATACCCCATACTGATAATGGAGGGTGGCTAAGCCCCCCCTACCCACCCGTTGTTGCCGAGTCGGCCGCATTTCGGTATAATGTTGCCATGCTCGCGGGGTGAGACATCGCTAAGTAGATGGAAGCATCAATTACGATCGCGTACGTACGCGAGAGTGTATTAGGTCGCCTATGCAGCGGCACCGAGCAACTTAGCCGCGGCCACAAGGAAATAGAGTTTGGGCGGCGGTTTTGCGTATGAGAGCAGCTTCTACATGCGCGAAAGCTGGCGTCTTGAAGAGAATTTTCGCATGTCGATCGCACTTCCAATGCCGTGGATGATGTGCGTTGCTTGACTCTTGAGATCCGCTCGCTGATCGTGGTGTTGGTCGATCTCCATCGTCGTGGACCCCGAGCAGGCCACCCTTCACCTCTTTTCCCCTGCATCATCCCGTCTAGTCTGAAAGCAGGGAGGATTTTCTCTCACATGTAGGACGCCTAACTGTCATTGGGCCGCAGCGACTTCCTTCGGATATTTGACGCTGCGGGTTGGAACTTGGAAGCCTGCTAGAACACGGAGGTGGAGATATGGTCAAGCCTAGGACCTTACAGACGCTAGACATTGCATCGCAATGATCGTCGTTGTTGGACGCAGCCTTTCCCTCAAACACACACAACACGGGAACTCGGTCGCACGCAGCCAACATTGCACCGATCAGAAATGAGGCTTCTTTACAAGGCTCAGATAACGATCTAACACCGCAGAAATTCGCTTTCCACCTATGGCGCCGTGTGCTCGCTCCCGCTATACAACGGCCACGTATGGACAGGCACCTCGCGAACCCATGCCAGTATGCCTGGCGAAGATGAAGCCACGAACCATGCGGCGGAGCACTCGCCGCCGTCTCAAAACAACAATCCGCGACCGCGAGCGGATTCCATGCTGTGTGCTGTTGATGGGCCGCAACTCACTTTCTCATCTGGAACCACAATGCCACAGAGCTCTGATCCGACTTGTTGTCAAAACCGCATGTGTGTGGGATATAAACTTCTGACAAAAGCTTGGCGCAGCATCAGATACACAGCAGGCTTACCCCAGGGCTGGAAAGCGAGAGGCATCCGTGTGTAAACTGTATTTAACCAAGCCTGAGTACCGCAGAGATCGATTGCTACTGTGCGGAATCTTTGGGTGGAGGGATCTCACCCTCCCGTTCCCGTCCAACCTCGACCTTCCTGTCCGGCGTAGGACGAGTCTCTCGGCGCCGATGGTTGCTTCTAAAAGTAGTGGATGACATTCGAATGGTCTGATTTCCATGTTTTAATTTTTCTCCAGCCGTCTATTCGTATAGCATCAGTCTTGCTGCATCCAGATGACTTTGCCAAGACTCTTTTACACATGGAAGACGTGTCTTATTCTACGCTCTTATATACTCAGGTCTGCCCGGTTCTACGGCGACTATGCGCGTCCTTGAGTCAATTCTTGAAGTTGGTTGCCTGAAAGAACATGCCCAAAGCCTGGGCCAGTCTGACATAGCACGACGCACGAGGTAAATTCAGTCAGCCTCGACGCATTATCAGACACTCCGGCTTTCCTACGACTTTACTTGCCTCCAATCTTGCTCTTTGAATGTCTGGCCCAAAAGTTCAGTGCGCAGGCCAATTTTCACACATCACTGCGCTGTGTCATTCCATCGACGTACGCCAAAAACCACGCATAATCCGCAACTACCTATATGTCCAACTACTATCTTTGGGGCTCCCACGAGCATGAAAGCACCCTGATTGCTTAGTAGGCCATATTTCTACCCTGCGTAGCAAGCTTTATTGTCGTAATGTACCATAGGTAGTCAGTCCAGGCCTGGTGCCTCTACAAAAGATGCATCGCACGCGAGAGCACCAAGTGAGGCGAGCAAATAGTCACCCAGACATCACACAACCCCAGATTCATGATGGCACATCATGCATTGCACCACCCAGACGTATGCCAGACTGCGGCGTAAGCCACTCAACCAGAAAACCGTATCCGCAAGTACACCACAGCATTGTTCTTAAGAACGACTTACAACCACGACTCGAACGCACATTCTGAAACCACGCTGGATTTATCCGCAGCGCTATACGAATACGAAAGTTTGAAAAATGAGAGAAAGAGGGGGGGTATGAAGAGAGAGAGAGAGAGAGAGAGAGAGAGCAACTTCTAAGACAACTCCACAACAGACAGACGACCGAACAAACCGCTATTCCAAAGGGCACTACTACCACCCAAGACATCAAACAGAACACTGCTCTCCCCTTCCCCCACAAATCCGAGCGTGGCGAATTTCGTGAGAAGGTTAGTGAGAGTATGAGGGATGACAAAGGGTTATTTTTGCAGATTAATTCATTAGGTTGTGTGCTACGAATTTTCGTGCAGCCGTGCTCTTCCTAGCTACAGCCGCGTACCTCTGCGGCCTCGATTTCGCTCCTGAGGTTCAGGTAAGTCCTTGGTCAAATATTACATAGAAAAAGATTGAGCTGCGAGGCTTTTGGGCAAACTGCCTTTCGGGCTAGGCTACGAGAAATATGTGGTTCGTCAAAATGGTGGGATTGCAATCACCTCCTGTGTAGTTGCTCGGAGAGGTATTCGAGGATCTGGGTTACATTAGCAGGATACGAGATATATTCAGATGAGTGAGGTCCTACCTTGGGAGATATTATGTCCTGGTTGACCAAGTTCTTTGCCAAGATCTTGACAACCTCCATCTGCTCTTCGGCACTGAGTCCTGTGACGGCAGCCTCAATGACGCCGCCAACGGTGGTGTGGTAGATGGCGATGAAGCTTGAGTAGTAGAAGAAGGCGATGGAGCCCATGATGAATTGACAGTCCATGCGGTCAGTCATGCCGCCGTGCCCGGGAATCGAGTCGCCAAAGTCCTTGATCTTGAATGTCCGCTTCAGGCCGGAGGCGAAGAAGCCGCCGAAGGGTGCTACGAGCGAGGCGAAGGTAGCGAGGATGAAGATGTGGAACTGGACGGGCATAATGTTGAATGTGCGCGGGATGGGTACACCAGCCGGGACGAAAGGCAATGCGTAGTTTCGTGCAATGAAGACTGGATTAGGCTTGCATTCGAGGCCGGTCCAAATGTTTGCGCCGAGGTCCTAAGATTGTTAGTGTGAGATAAAGGGAGAAGGGGGTTGAACATACATTGACTGGGCAGATGAAGTACTTGTACTGCGCAAGGAAATGCGTCAGACCGATACCCCAGATAATGGTGAAGAACCATGCGCCGAGGAATCCCTCCCATGTCTTCTTGGGCGAGATCTGGATGAGGGGTGTCCGTCCAAAGGTAATACCACAGAGGTAGGCCCAGATGTCGTTTGTGATGACCATGGAGACAGGCAGGATGAGCCAGATGAGGCCCTCGAAGATGTTGTTGATGACAAAATGCGCCTGTCCGACAATGAGGAACAGGGCCATGTGGGTCCAGGCGAATTGGGTGAATTGGAACTTGTAGTGGCCCTTTTGGAGAGAGAAGACGAAGAAGACGAAGCCTGGGGCGATTAGTGCTGCATTTAGCTCGGATGGTAAGAAAACATACCAATAATGTACAACATGAATGAGATGAAGCGGTGGTGGGTGGCGAGCGGGAGCAGGATGCGGTCAACCAATAGAATGTGCTTGAAGTAGTAGATGATGCTCTCGCCATACAGGAAGTACATGGCGGTTCCGAGAAAGTACCAGTTCAGCGATTTGGTGAAGCGCAGGCTGCGGGCCTTGCTGGGCACGTTTGCGATTGCAATGACCTCCTTGAAGGAGATGACCTGGACGGCGGTGACGATGATGATGAGGTAGATGTGGCCGGCGCCGAGGATCCAGAAGAAGCCCATGATCATGACGACGGTCCATATTGTGCGCGTTATGAAGTTTGCCTTTTTCTTTTCGTACTCGGACTCTGGTGGTTGTTCTGGTGCCTGCAGTTGTCAGCAAGCGCCGGGGACTGGAAGAGGGGGCCAGCGCACTGGAGGAGCAACGGCACCGTTCTTGGTGGGGCTCATGGGCTGGGAGTCGTTTTCGCTGATTTCCGACATGCTCTGTGAGGGCCGTCGTACCCGTCCATTGCTAGCGCTGCGGGCGTTGTGCTGGAACTTTACGTCTTTGCGTGGGCGCGTCATGTTGGCGACGAGCGGAGGCGCCGGGTGAGGTGGAGGAGACGGGGGGCAGCCAGGGCGAGCGACAGAAAGGCGTGCAGCGGTTCAGCGCGTGTGAAAGGGAAAATGGCAGCGAGGGGTAGATTTGCACGTCTGGTCGAGGCTTGGTGGGTGTAGTGAAAAGCGACGGAGCAGCGTCGGGGGACGTCATTGCGCCTGCAAGCCTGCAAGCCTGCAAGCCTGCAAGCCTAGGGAAGCGTAAGCGAACTAGGGCGTAAGCGAACTAGGGCCCGCCTGCATGTGAAGTCAGCCTCGCCCAAGCAATCCCACGATGCGCCCCACACTGATCTCGACTCTGACGCGCCAGCCTCAATTCGGGACCGGGACCAGGACCACTGGGACATGCGCAAAGAGGAGGATTGGTGCCCAATGGAGCAGGCGCAATGGACGACGACGACTTTGGCTTTTCCGACTCGGACCTCGACGACCTGCCCGCCAACACGCTGCAGCACCTCGAGGCAAATGCCGTGCGCGCGACACAGCACCAGCAGCAGACGGGCCCAGAGTCCGACTACGGCCTGGAAGATGGCGATGAGGTAGTCAATCTCGACGACGACAATGCGGCGGCACACGCTGCGTACAGCGTAGCCGCGCAGCCACAGCAAGCATACGCCTACGACGACAGCCATGGGCAGCAGCAGCTCTACGCGGACCACATGGAGGTCGAGGAGCAGCCCTACCGCTCGCAGGCCGAGCCCGGGCAGCTGCTCTCGCGCATCAAAAAGGTGGGCTACACTCGCCATACGCCGTGACGCTGGGCTCTGCTGATGTTCGCAGTTGGAGCAGGAGAAGGCGCGCGAGAGGAAGCAGGCCGACGACCTCAAGGCCAAGCTGCAGACCAAGTCGGGGGAGGCAGACACTCTCAGACGCCGCCACGATGCCGAGAGCCGCAGCTATGAGCGCAAAATCGCCGACCAGCAGCAGCTGCACAGCTCCGAGCTGGCCAAGATGCGCGCCGAGATCGAGAGACTGCGGCGCGAGAAGGAGCAGGCGCAGACGGACAACATGTTCAACCAGCACGACAGCATGGCCCGGCGCACGAGACGGGCCATGCCATCGCGGCCAAAGGGCAAGGTCACCGCAGCCACCAGCCCGGCGGGGACCCCCAAGCGCGCGCAGAAGACCAAGGGGCCGCTGGGCGACGGCTTTGACGACGATGATGTTGTCATGGCCTCGCCCTCGAAGCTTCGTGATAGGCTAAAGGCTGCAACGCCCAAGCAGGCCAGCAAGCGGAAGCGGACCGTGACCGACCAGAGCCCTATACCACTGCCAGCCCTGCAGCTGAGCGCACCACGTACTCACCCGAAGGAGAAGGAGGTCGAGTCTGCTCCCCAGCAAGTCATCGACACTGCGCTACTGCAGCACTTTCGCGAGAACGATCGTCGCTTCACGCTCCTACACCGTCTGCTGGCTCATCCTTCCTCAAATGGCGAAGACCGTATACTTGAGGCGCTGACCCAACACGCATTTCCCACGCAGCCCACGAAAAAAATGTCGTCGATTGTGTATGATGCGTTAGCTGCTGCCACTGCGTCCGACGTCCATGAGCTGGCCTTGCGCATCTGCAGTATCATCCTTGACCTCTGGAAGCGGTGTCTTGATGAAAGATACTACGACCCCGTATACCTCATGCTCGATGCGATGCACTTCATCCTGGCGTGCGAGCCAATACAGACCGCCGTACATGTCACCGAAAAAACAGTGCCTCTCATCATTGCCTCTGTTGACTTGGTATCGCTACCTGTCTCAAACGCGGCTAAGCTCGGCGGTAAGGCCGTCGCTAGCCTGTTCACGCCCACTCAGCGAGACATTGCGTCAAAGATAGACGTTCTCGACTGTTTGGAGCTGCTCTACCTCATTGCAACTAGCTCTGTGTCTCCGACAGATTCAGCGGCATTGACGCGACTGTGGCAAGGCATACCCTCGGGCTTCTGTCTGATGCTGCTGAACAAGGAGTACCCACAGCCGCAAATCACGCTCATGCTGCGGATTCTGAGCACATCAGCTATATCTACCTCGGTTGGCCCTGTTGTAGGAGAAGATGAGAGCCAATCCAATGTAGAGGACGCCATCATCGCCCGACTCACTAATCTCTTCACAGAGATACCCAAGCAGATACCAGACCCGTCTGCAAAGTCGCCGCCAGTAGCAGCCACTGAGGCAGAAGTATGGGAGATGCGCCTTCTGGTGCTAATGGTCTTGACACAGTTCTCCATCTCCGAACACGGCTGCACACGACTTGCGCAAAACCCACTGTGCATCGGTCGATTAATTAAATACCTCGACTACTGCATCAATACGCTATATCGACAACCACTGTCACCCACCCAAGACCAGAAGATTGAATCAATCAACGCGACGATGAAGCTTATCTACCACATCGCCACCAGCAATCCAGGCTTAGACATCAAAAGTAAACTCGTCAACACTCTCGGGGGACAGCACTCGTATCTCGTTGCCCTCTCGCGCCTCACATTTAGCGAGGGCCTGATGCTCGAGGCTGGCATCGAAGACGCCGTGGTCGACATGGCGCATTCCATCCTCGACGAAGGCCTGAGTCTCGAAGAAGGCGACGCATTTGGCATGGTATTCAGCAGCGGAAGTAGCGCGTAAGATACCCTATCGAATTTGAAAGATGATTATGTAGCAGCAATTTGTTTCTCACCCAGCATATACGGTACTGGGACATTTGTGTAGCTTTGCTAGCGTTTGAGCAATGGCAACTTGATACACATTACTTCTTGCTCTTCTCCCGCCTAGCATGTTCTGCCCCGTGCGACATCACACGCGTCTTAGCGCCTTGACCTTCCTCGCCATCTCTGTGTTCGACTCTAGCAACGGTGCTGCATCTACAACTCGGCGAAGTCGCAGACGATAACAACGACACGGGCTATACCATCGCATTTGAGATGGCGTCTACTGCGTTGCTTGTCGGGCACGACGTGCGATGAAATTCTTGGGGTACATTGATGACACCCATGGCCTCAAGTATCGCGACGCTAGCCTGTAACCAGAAATTTACAATTCACACTATTTTTTGGCGTCACGAAATTGGAGTCTTCTTGGTGTTTGTCTTGGCATGGTGGGGTGGTGTGATGTCATGTGGCTGCTCACGTGCTTTGCGCCATACCTAGGTAACTATAATCCGGTCTACATCTACCATTCTTGGTTCGAGATGAGGACTCAAGGACTCAAGCCACCGTGCAAACTCGTGGCTAGAGATTTTGGCTGGCAATTGATGCGAGACTTTTTGACTGGCTCGGGCGCTCGGGGGCCAAACTATTAGCTTGACTCCTCTCGAATGAATACGGTATACATTCAGCTGCTGGATTTTGGTTGATGATCCCACGGTATCTGCGTCTGTGGCTAAGGGCTCAAGGCCCTACGCAACGCTGCAACGTGCATTATCGGATGACGAGGTCAGTGCGGCGACGTCTCTGGAATTCGCCCCTGTTCACAACCTTAGAAAGCCGCTTAGTGGCTCGTTTGCGTCCGCCGCGCTGAAGGATTTGCACCGCCTGTTTTGGGCGTCGTCAGGCCCAATCACCAGCCGCGCCATACCTAAATAGTACCTGCTTCACGTTTGTGAAGCAGGTACTATTTAGGTATGGCGCGGCGGGGAGCATGTAAGATGATGGTCGGATGTATAAAGCAGAACATGTCGCATGCTGATGTAGATGCATGCATATTTACAATTACCATCGCCGGGCTTCGCTGCGACTCGGACACTCGGATCTCTTGATCATTCTCAAGATTGAAGTGTTATTTCCAGCCTTCCATTCGAACGAGTTTCCATACTCGGAACCCTTCCCGGATCAGTGTCAGACACTCCACAAGATATAACTTACACCATCGTCCCTGGCAGTGTTTGCTATCTCAATCGCTGTTGTAGCTCCCCTGGCCGCTTTCTTGCAGCTCAGAAAATATAATCACGTGCATTGTCACATTTATGAGCTAGCATGACTTTCCCTGCGTACGCTGTCCCATGGATAGTATATAATATAAAATATAAATGTGTCTTCATCAATTCATTAAGATCTCCTGGCGCAGTGGTAGCGCGCCATGTGTACAATGTACTTGGATCGTCATGTTACCCATGGGGAGCCAAGTACAAGTTATGGAGACCCGTGTTCGACTTACGGGGAGATCTTTTCTTGGCCTTGATTAGCTGCAGGTTTTTGATTTTTGGTGGGGGTGTGGAAGGAAGTAGGGTTAAGGACTTTGATGTATATGACTATCGGTAAGGAGATGCAAGCGCGGCGAGAAGCCAAGATGTAGTCTTTTCTTCAAATAATATATCGCTCAAATACACGAACCTTCCCAGAAGCAATGAAAATCGCGTATCCTACTGACGAGAGTGAGACAAAATACAATCTTCGTCTTAAACGTACGCATCCGGCACATCTCGTCCGCCTTTCCCAACACTACCCATATACCTATCCCTCACATTCTGCAGTTCTGACAGCTCGCCGGCATTCTTCCTCTTATGAAAAGCTTCCGTAACCTGACTCGGATGCACCCAATTAAACAGCACCATAACCGCCAGCATGAGTACCGCATCAAAGATATACAGGAACACCTCACGGCTGAGCAAATACCCGGCATTGCCCTGCAGATACTCAACGACCCTGAACACACTCCGAAACATGATGAGGCCGCTGGTAGCGTACAAGTTGTACAAGTGGCGCTTCCACGGCAGCTCAGTGAGGTTGACGTATAGCATAGACTGTGTGGAAGGGAGTCTTCGGTGGCCGACTTGCTTCTGCACGGGCTTGTCGTTGATTAGGCGGTAGTGGAACATGCCGGCGATGACGATGAAGAAGGCGAAGAAGAAGAGTTGCGTGAAGAGCCCGGCGATGATGAGTTTCTCGCCGGTGTGGAGAGCTGTCAAGGTGCCGCCAGCTTGGATGCCGCCGCCTAGAGCCGTTGTTAGTTATGCTTGAGTTGTAATAGGGGCTGGAATACTTGCCTGCGCCTTGAAGCATGAAACTGATCACATCTCCTGTGACGAATATTTTCGTGAGCCATTTCTGCCGGACGAGGGAGTAGCGTTCGCCATCGACAAGGAGGATGATGCGTCCGAGTATAATGTAGATCGAAGCAGCAAAGAGGGCAGGCGCGATAAGGATGAAAAGTGATTGTATGATGAAGGGGCCGAGGGCCCACAGGTCGTCATGTGACATGATACGGCCGATGTAGCCCGTTGCCTCAACTATTGGATGTCAGTATGTTTACTAAAATTAGTATGAAGGGAGTGTAGCTTACGCAAACCACCTATGACAAGTGGGATGAAGTACCATGTCTTCCTCCTGCAGAGCTGGAAAATGTGTAGAACGGTTGTGAGGGTGAAGGCCACCACTAAGATGATTGCAGCGATGTTAGAAGGGTGATAGCGGTACGGAACCCAGGCGTTAGGGTCGTCAAGAGCGGGACGATATTCTGCATTGGACATGTCGAAAGTAGTTGGAAGCGTCGTTAAAGAGATGGTCTCAGAACCTCGGTAATAGTTCGAAGCAACTGCAAAACTCGTACTGATGTGAGGTTCCGATTCCCATCGCGAGAAGCATCCTCTTTTATAATCTTCAAAGATACTAAGCTTAAAAGGTGCCCACTTTATATAGCAAATACGGTCTATACGGTACACGCGCTAGTCTGAAACCAGTCGAATAGGTCCAGCCATACCAGACGCTGATTAGCGCATGAAACTCAGCCGTGGACACTTGCGACGGGGATCTCCGTACGGTGTATACGGTGCAGATTTTGACACGGCTTCCGCTTACTCCACTACATGTGCGACGTGCTCCGCCTTCTTACACACGTCGCTCCGTCTCTTTGCTTAAATTCTTTTGCGAATTCCGGATCTTATCCCGAACAGGACAACAACCACGCCAATCACAGGGCGAGGAAACTCGGGGTTCCTGCAGGTGCGTCATAGAGACAGCCAGGCCACCAGGCCACCAAGGCTAACGCTAGCTGCTTGCACAGTATAGATCTAATCTGTGAATCAAGCACCCAGCTTATTGCGTATGATGAAATAAGGTACGCGTTTGTCAGCTCGTCCTATTTTCATTGTTTGAAGCAGAGGACTAATTCGAGTCCATCGGGCTGTGCATAATCGCATGAGTGCGACTGCTGGTTGGGTGGTATGCTGAGTAAGACACAGGCTGTTGAATATTATTGCGCAGTTCCGCCAGAATTCGCATCTCCACGACAGCGAAGATCTCGACATCTCCGAAAGACACTTTAGTGACGGGCACCGAGTGTAAAGTTTTGCGCGTTTTCGAACTGCTGGCGATTTTCCTTAAACGAAGGGTGACGCACGCCTACTCGGAACTATTTCTGGTCATCAAGAGGAGCTTGGTGTTGCTGCAGCAGTCATCAACAGAGGATTGATAACATGTCGCGGCCAATCCAGCCATGCTAGTAGATCCGGAGTCGCTGCCAGGAGCTGCTCAGTTGCAGCCAGCAACCAGCGTGGCCACTTCGCAACCCACCAAACCTGGCGGGCTTGGGCTAAAAGTGCTCCAAAATGTACCACAATGATACATGCAACAGGATTGTGTGCCGCGAGGAGATCGAAGAAGCGATTGGACGCCTTAGGCACCCAATACCAAAGGAAAGGATACTCATCGTCACGATCTGTGTTGATGTGCCTGCAGCGGACGGCAACGTAATGTAGCTCTTTGATAGAGTCTATGCACGCTTGTTTATCCTGGGCATCGAGAACAAGCTCCGTAAGTTCCATGAGGTGCAGTATCTCGGGTCGTTGCTCGTCTCCTGCGCGTTCGTCTAGGACGCTTAGAGTTGCGGGTGCGGACATTGCGATAAAATGTGCAAGCGAAGGGTCATCCTTCAATCTATCCCAGTATGGCCCAACAACGACTTTGATACCGTTGAGCAGCATAAAGCAGTGGTGAACTGAGCCGATGGGGTCATCTGGTCTTTCCTGTACGGAGGCGAAATTGTAGGTAATGAGCACCGAGGATAGGACGAACATTGGGATGGCAGTTTCTTCACTTGGTGTCTGAAGATATGTTCGCATGACTTCCAGGGCTTGACTGATGTGTGCATCGGCCTGCGAGAGAAGTCCTTGCCTATCTCCAGGCATGTAGAATGACGCTTTGTGTATCGCTGAAAGAGCAAGGATTCCATGAAGGAGAAAGGGGTGTTCAAACCCGAGTTCAACCATAGCGCATTGCCAGACGTCGCTCCTTTTGGTAAGATTAGGATGCAGAGCTACATATCCTTTAGAAGTCCAGTGATGCAGGAGCCGCATGTCAGGAATTGAGAGCTCGAAGTTGTTCGATGGCGTCTGAGCGATGTTCTCCTCACGCGGCGATGCATACGCGGCTGGGCTTGTCTGTGGAGACGCTGAGTGTCCGTTATTGACATTTGGCCATGTGCAACTGATGTCCAGGCGGGCACAGTTTGCGCAGCGTGGGCGTGCCTCATTGCACTACATAGGTCAGCTACCACACCCAATCAATCGCTTCCAAAGAAGACGCGAGTTTCGTTAGTCGCAAGCAAAAGTAAGGTGTTTGTTTCGCGACTTCTAGCAAAATCTTGAAGCCAACGCAATTCGCAAGCATTTTTGTGATTGGCTGTTGCCGCGGAAGGGGGGCTGTGAGGATCTGCACGACCTACATACCTTGGTATGACGTTGCTTGCACTCGAAGCATCCTTTTCGCGACTTTGTATGCGTTTTGCGCTTCGCGACGCGTGCTTCAGACATTTGACTGATGCGATGCGTGCACGGAGAAATGAGACAGCCCAGATCAACCCCGGAAGCTGAAGTGCTGATGTAATACGAGTGCCTAACCAAGAAGACATTAGCTTCGAACCTTCCCATAATCTCAAAAGCTGCGCGTCCCAAATCTCATGCATCAATTTTTGTGGACAACGTGATGTGGTCAATACAATCGCACAAGTGATCTCAGATGCATTGATGCGTCGCAATGTATGTGTCTGGGCATAGTATTGAACTCCCAAGCTTTTATCGTCATCATTCGGTTCTCCTCCTGCGGGAAGTTGTCTTTCTTGTTTTCTTCCAGCTTGACTTCCTCATCAATTCCAGGATCTAAATTCCATTTGCGCATCCATGTTCCTACATCCAATGTTCTCCTTGCTTGCCTGTTCAAGCGCTGTCGGCTTCTTCTTGGCCTGCGCATTGGGCGTCGTTGTCGCTGTACCCTTCTTTCGCTGAGCCGCAAAACGCTTGTCCAGCGCTGCCTGTTGCTTTGCGCGCAGCTTTTATTCGTCAGCACTGAGCGCATCAATGTTTTTCCAATCCTATCTTACGTCTATCTGAGCTTGTGCCCGCTCTTCTGGTGTAAATTCTCGTTCTGAGCTTGACCTCGACTCTGGCTCCGACTCCGCATCGGATACCAACTCTGGGGTCGTTGGCGCCCCGTCGGTCTTTTCGATTGCTTGTTCTGAAGTCTTCGGCTCCTTCGCCGTCTGACCAATGGTACCTGCTGTCGTCGAAACCTTCTTCTTCTTGAATGCGATGCGCTTGTCCAGTGCTGCTTGCTGTTTTGCGCGCAGCTTTGATGCCGTCAGAAAGGTACAAAGTTGAGATTCGATCGGATCGATACTTACATCAGCTTGTGTCTGCACACGCTCTTCAGAGCTAATGTTGGGGTCCCATTCTGACATCGGTGCTTCCGCTTGCTGCGATTGTCCTTGGCCCATATTGAATTCGACCGATGGCTTGCGCGCGCCTACACAATGCTTGCGGTGGTATAATTTTGTACGGTCTCTTGCAGAGAGACTTTTCGCGGCCGTTTGCTGCCTGCAAATTCGAGATTGGTATATACGACGCTAAGGCCGCTTGTGGCACAGTCCACTACACAGCCCAGGCGCCAGGCAGCGACACGCGGTGCCACGTGACCTACGCCTCTCTGTCCGATTACTTCTGGTCAATATGAAGAGCAAATGATGTTGGCAGAGAGCACTGCTGTGAGTATTCAGGGTGATTGTGCGATCTATGTAGTGCGGAAGTACCTAGGTAAAAACGGGCCAAGGTCAAGTGCTCACATCAGCACTCAACTGCGCGGCGACTGGTGGGTGCAGGTGACTTGAACATGCGCAAAGGCGACGACATACAAAGGCAACATGTGAAGGCAGCATGCGAAGGCGACATGTAAAAGCGATGTGTAAAGACGACGTGAACTAAAATAGCGCCAGCCAAACAGGTCGTAAGACAGCAGTATCTCCCCAGCCCTGGGAGACGCGGCAATAAACATAAGTGAATCGATACTGATACGCACAGTCTTCACGGCGAGAAAAGGTTGAACACGCCGGTAAGCTTAACCGCACGACAAAATGATCACTGGTCAAGTCACCATACGCTCGCACACCAGTCCTTTACCTCAAGACTACCATAACTCTCCACAGTCTCCGTCTCCGCATCTTCTTCTCATCACATTTGCATCCGACTTCCACACATCCCTAAACTTCCCCCATCCCTTTACTATCTTACTCACACGACCCGCACTCTAGTCCATAGCCTCAGTTACATGTATGCTCATCTCCAATCAAGTAGTGCTAAATTGCGATGGTTCTCGGTTCTACATGGCCTCATATTTCCTTATTGTGTCATCGAAGCCAGTGCAAGCGTCTCCTCAGACCCGTTTCACCGTAATAAGATACCGTCGACACGATTCTTCCACACGTGTGGGAATGTTGCTAGGAGCATAGCCGCTGGTTGAAAAAATTGGTTCTCTACCTAAGTGTCGAGTTACTTCAAATTCCATCGTACCGTTTCCAGATCCAACGGCTGATGTGGAATAGTGTTATCAGTGAAAAGCACAACATCCTCCACATCATACTTCAAACAGTCAACAGGAATCGAGCAGAATAAATCCGTGAGTCATAGAGCTTTGTATGTGCTGTAACAAAGCTGGATGTGTGATAAGAGTTATGTAGCCTCGGCAGCAGGGATGTGTATTGTTTGATTCATTCCCGACGGCCCCACCTCATTCGATCCGCCCAATTTTCGCTTGAGTGCAGCTCTCTGAGTCTTACCTGATTATCCTGATCAATCAATCTGTTGAAAGTGTAGCCTACATTGAGTCAATCGATTCGAGGACGAAGATTCCAAAGGCACTATATTGATCGTTGTTTCACAAAGGGGCGGACACCTGAATACCTGACTCGTAGTAGGTCGCAAACTCGCCAAGAGGCATCCCTTCACGCTAATGAGTCTGCTGGTACGTGCTTCTCATGGGGTATCCATTGCCTGCACGGATGTCCTGGCCATAGAACATCAGACCGAGGAACGATCGTTTCGGAACCCTGATATCGTCTGGCCCAACACATGGGTACCTAGGTATTACCCGGAGTACCCCTCTCGTCATTGGTCGCCCAATGACAAGCGGCCATATAATGTGTCGGTAGTAGTGTCAGAGCTTTCAAAGACCAGCATCAAGACGGCAGGACGCCCCTTGGCGCATTCCGCATGAATAGCGTCATTTCCGAGATGACAGGCATCTGATTCCCATAACTCCTTTGCGACCGACGGATGGAGCTGGGTATCAGCCCTCAAGAACGTCATTAGTTTCGCTCGGGCATAAGCACCACGTATGTAGTAAGGAAACCCCATTGCGCCACTGTGGTAGCCAGGCTTCAATATTAATCTTCTGCGGCTTGAAGCCCTGGTCCCACAGTCTCCAAACGAATACGAGCAATTCGATCATGCGCGCAGAATTTGGATCAATGCGAGGCTTGTTAACGCACACAGACTTACAAAGAAGATGAGGATAAGGCAACTAACTCTTTAATATCTTCAAAATACGCGATTAAAGCTCCTTACATGCATTGCTCGTTAGCATGAATATTTTCTCCGTCTTCCAAACTCACTCCTACGCTATGTACTGTTCAGCGGCAGGCAGATGACATGACCTAGAAATGCACTTACGGAACACAGCTAATTGGTACACCTTCGTTAGCTCACGTTTCTTTCTTCATCGCCAGTCGGGGCTATATCGGGTGCCCCTACTAGGATATCCAAATAAAGTATCATATAGTGGCGGCGGGACCGTGCTGTGGAGATTTTCCAGGCAAGATGCGCTAGTTTGTACATCCAGACATGTCAACAATTAAGCCGATCGGCGGCTTGGTTCGCGAACGTGCTACGCGAAGGGGCTTGCACGTCTTCACGTAGCATATTGTAGAACGTGCACGCTTAAACAGGAATTAAAATGGGCTGATCGGCTTAATTGGCTTGATTGTTGACATGTCTGTGTACATCTCTACAGAGTAATTTCGAGAGAGTGTATCAAACGCGCAGGGCGTCATTACTCTTCTGAAATCATTGCATACTTCGACGATGTATATGTTCAGCGCCCTGATTTCGCCTCTGGCGATAAGTTGTCTTTCTCTGGCAAACCTTGTTGTTTCATTCCCAACTAGCAGCCAAGACTTATCGCTTTCGAAGCGCAATGCAACAATCGAACAAGACGTCTTCTTCGACATCAGTAAAACTGAGGTGGAGAAGAGGATAGAAAAACTGAAAGCTGAAGGATACCGGCCGACATCTCTGAGCATTCATGGCTCGCCCACCGATGCAAAATATGCTGGTATCTGGACCAAGGAGGATGGCAACACATACGCATACGAGACCATACTAGGTGCCGACGAGAACGCTTACAATGACTGGCTCGATCGTTGGAGAGCCAATGGATATGTTTCTACCCACGTCTCAGCCACTGGACCCGCGTCTACTGCACTATTCGCGGGGGTGATGCAAAAAGCGTCTTCAATCGGCACTTGGGCCCAGCACTGCGATCTCGATAACCCTAACGCATACTTTAACGTCACCCTGGGAACATCGATGACCATCAAAGCCGTGAGCATGTATGGATTGCTCAATGAGCGCAAGTACTGCATTCTCGGGCACGAAGACACGACCAACTATCAACAGACTGTTTATTATCAAACGAACTATTCCATGAACGACTACAAGAATCTCGAAGCTGCCGAAACTTCGAAAAGATATTGGAGACCGGTCTATATCGACGTTTCTGAAGACCACGTCCTTTCACCCATCTTCGATGACTCGAGCGTAGGACAATGGACTACCCTCACAGATCTCACCACTTCACAACTAGGTTCAGAGATCAGCGCACAAGGCGAGAAAAATCTGTATCCTATTCACATTTCCGGTGGCGGCGAGGCAGAAGTGAGATACGCTGCCATTTTCGCAGAGCGAACAAGCCCTCTCAGTCGCGATTGGCACACCACAGGCACTGTCAGTGGCTTTACTAACAACGCTGAAGTGAGCAAGGGCTTGGACCAAGTCATGCAAGACTTCATGAAACGCAACAGCGTACGGCAAGCTCAAGTCGCCGCCTCGTTCAACGGAAAAGTCGTCGCCTCTCGCGCATACACGTGGGCCGAGAGCGACCGTGCCATTGTCAAGCCAAAGGACAAGTTTCTCCTTGCCAGCGTCTCCAAGATGTTCACATATGCTGCTACAAACAAGCTTGTTGACGCAGGTCTGCTGAATCTGACTACACGTGTCTACCCGCTCCTCGGATACAACACACCCGCGGACCCACGGTCACTAGACATCACGGTTCAGCACCTCTTGGACCATACAGCCGGCTTCGACCGCACCAGATCGCCAGATCTAGGTTTCATATTCACAACTGTTGCACAGTCGCTCAATCAAGCTACGCCAGCCACGTTGCGCCAGGTCATCGATTACGTGGCCGCACAGCCGCTAGATTTCGCCCCAGGGTCCAGCTACGAGTATTCGAACTATGGCACCATGCTGCTGACCTACGTTATCACGAACCTGACTGGCGAGTCATACCTCTCGTACCTCCAGAAGAACGTGCTCGAAGGCGCCGATGTAGATCTCTGGGCCACATCCAGCGCCCAACACAAGGATGACGCCATCGTACAAGAAACACCCTCCACAGGCATATCCGCGCTATCGCCGCTTTCACAAGCCCGCGTCTCGGCCGCAGAGGGTGGCGACGGCTCGATCAAAGAAGAGGCGATCGGCGCGTTTGGCCTCAGAGCTTCTGCTGAAACTTTGTCGCAGTTTATTGGAAAGTATTCCGTGTATGGCGTTGGAGGCCGCCAGCCTTTCAGTTATCGGGATGGAACGCTGGCTGGCGCACGCGCTATTGCGTATAGTATGGACGAACTGGACTGGGCGTTGACCCTGAATACAAGGGACTACGTCGATGAGCAGGAGTGGGCGGGTCTAGCTTTTAACAAAATACAGAGTGTCTGGTATGCTGCCACACTTGCTAAGTAGAAGGTTCACGTTCATGAGTAATTCACGTGCCGATTATGCAGCCATAAAAGCAGGGATGGTTAATAGACATATCTAAAGATAAGAACTCTTATCTCGTGAATCGAATGGTGTACTATTGATATCTCTGGGCGCCAATCCCGACTCCTGCTGGCAATGTACCGAAGGAGTTTGCAATGCTCGTGGAACAACTCGAGGGGAAACAACTTACCCATGGATGATTTGGAATGAAGGTACATTCTAGTGGGATGCCTATGGCGCCACACATCGTTTAGATTCAGCAAACTCTTGGTTTGACTTCCGCGGGCCATGTAGGCCAACACTTCGATCTGAGGGGGAGTATATACTACTCCGGAGAGAAGCTAGCTTGGATGCGAGCGGTTAAGATCGAGCCGCAAGTCGATCTCAGCCCGCCGCGGAGACGGGTCTGGAGACGGGACGATCGGAGCGACCCCAAAGGTTATCCACATTCCATCCGATCGATCAAGTCCACATTCGAGACGACCCCTCCACTCTTGCTGTGTAGGATCTTGCTAGAATTGGAAAAAAAGCTAGAATACTATGCCAACGGCTGCACCGTACCCAAGTTTCGAGCAGTCGAGGTTTGTCCTAACGTTTCATAGTGCAAGTGTTACAACTATCATTCGCTTCAATTACTTGATTGGTGCTGGAAACACCACTGATCCGTGGTGTAAGTGACGACTACTTCTCCTCCACAGGAACATTGCTAATCAAGAGCGAATACAGTTGCTACCGTTCCAGCCATGATCTGGTCGATTGTCGAACTTGGCTTGGCAGTCTGCATTGGATGTCTCATGACCCTTCGACCGTTCCTCCGACACATCGGGCTTGGGTTCACGACTTCTGGATCCCAAGACCCGTCCAAAATCCCTGCTCAAAGGTCCATACATCCTACTCATATCGGATACGAACTCGACTCTACGTCGTAAGGAAGACAGTCGAATAGTAGCAAGGAGCAGATTTTGGGGGGCCATGATATCAGGAAGGAAACGACCTATGTTTTGACCACAAGTCAGCACTAAAAGCTCTTCGAAATTTTGTGCTTAGACACTGTAGATCCATACCTCACTGCTTCCAAAGTTCCATGCAGTGAGCTGTTCGAATTTGACGAAATGACCATTTGCTTACGACCCATACCGCTACGATCTCTGCGTGCATCCGAGCACCGTCTCGTTTTCATATTCGCACATATGCTTACAACAAAGCGAGCCCCTGGTACGACACAACAACCTTGTAACAGTTGCAGGAGCCGTTGCTACCATAGGTATTTCATCCTTCTCGGGGGGGGGGCGCGCCGCCCGGCGCGCGGCCCCCCGCGGGGGGGAGCGGGGGGGACCGCAACACG
>Ga0265780_10001546_pt1 | contig 32317 bp, 29 predicted proteins | sample P1T30metagenome_FD_192432 | JGI IMG/M metagenome (GOLD analysis project Ga0265780, IMG submission 192432) | Plant litter microbial communities from East Loma Ridge, Irvine, California - P1 T30 | ecosystem: Environmental > Terrestrial > Plant litter > Unclassified | place: USA: California... | reverse complement strand
TGAGGAAGAGTATGGCGGTTAGAATGAGGATTGAGAGCGTGAGGGTGCGGCGGCGGGACATTGAATTTGCGGTTGTCAAAGTAATGGAGGTGTGGTGGGGTGAGTAGTGGGAATGGGGTGGAGTGGATGGGAGAGAAGAGATTGTTGGGCGTGACAAACGGACTGGAGGTGTGGGATTTCGAGGTGATTGAGAAAATGGGATACGTGAATCACCGTACGGACGCGTTCCATACCGTTTGTACTGTCGGATCTAGAGTAGACTTGCAGACGCGTGAACTTCTTCTCACTTCAAGATTCACAGGGCTTGAGGCTGAAATCAAGGTATCGGGGTGCCGTCTCGTCCGCGAGTGAGTCCTTCATTGCATCATTTTTACATCATGACCTCTTTCAAGACGGACCGGAAGACGCGAGAGTCTGCGAATGTGCTCGTCGATGAAATATGAAATGTGTGGGCTATGCCATACGGGCACGGGCGGTATTGAGAGACGTGAAAAAGGAAAGGTGGCGGCGCAAAAGCAGTGCGACGGTATACAGGATCACTGATTGAATATTGAATATTGAATATTGAATATGTTTACCACCTTTGATGACAAGCCCCTCTTAGTATGTCTCGCTCGTAAGTGATCAGATACAGCAACAGAATCTGCATCAATTCGACCAGGTCGGCCGTTACCCGTTGCCAAGCTGTGGGGTGTAGATCCTGCTGCAGGGCGAGCCAGGATGTAGCGGTGCGCGGTCCATGTTTTTGTGGCTGAGACATTCGCTTGCGGTGCATATGAAGGTAAGACTGAAGGCTGAAGCTGGCGGCAGAACGGGCGATTTTAACTCGTTTCGGTGCTGAAATTGTATCAATGTTATTGTCGGGTCTAGCATTAGCGTAGGGAACACTCGGCGTGAGGTCAATTTAGATGCAGACCAACCACACTCAATCAATGTGCTGTGCCTCTCCCCTGAAGCCACCAACGCCTGTGAAGGAATACTCGGGTCCACCACTCCGGTTCCTGGTTTCTGGGCTTGGTGTCTTGAATGCAGCGCCGTTATAACCGCGCACATCTACCCTACCCTCGCGCGCCCGTGACCCCCTCACCCCGATGCTCCTCTATCCCTTGCTTCCAGACGCGCACGGCATCGTAGCACTGCATACCCACACAAAATGGCGACCGAGGCAGTTCCCCCGGCTGCGGCTCCTACACCACAGAAGATCTCCCGATACAGAAGCGTAAGGCGCGCGCAGGAGCAGCACACGCAGCAACAGAGCCCACCACCCGTCCCGTCACTACCGCCCATGCCCGCGGTGCCCGAGATGGCGACGCAGAAAGATGCGCCCGTCAGCAGGAGCATGAGCCGCTACCGTCGACCGACCGTCTCGCACGCGACCGCCCCAGCCGTGCCCCCTCTGCGCGCCAACACCCTGCAAGCACACCAACCACCGCCCAACTTCAGTGCGCACCCGGTCCCCTCGTCGTCGCGAACCCGTGCCATCAGCTCTCCCCAGCATGCCTCGCATTCCGCAAACACCGCACAGCACCGCCCGCGGACGGCCAAGCGCTCAGACGCTTCAGCCCCGAGCACGAGCCAGTCACGATCGCCGAGGGCCGACGACAGCGCAAGGGAACTCCTGCTGAAGGAGCGTGAGAGGCAGCGCCTGCTGAAGGAGAAGTACGACGCCGAGGCACGCGCCCATAGGGATCACAAAGAGGCTGAAATCGCCAGGCAGGAGGCGCTGCGCAGGGAAGAGAAGGAGGCCGTACGCCGCCAAGCACAGCGCGAGGCTGAGGAGGCCGAGGTGCTGCGACGACAGAAGGAAGAGCTGAGGGCAGAGCACGACCGTAGCAAGCGCCTGCGCAAGGCCGAGGCGCAGAAAGTGGTCCAGCAGCGCGAAGACGAGGCGCGCAAAGTCAAAGAGGCAGAGAGGGAGCGCAGGGCAAGAGCCGAAGAGGACAAGATCTGGAAGGCGAAGATCGAGGCACAGAGACCGAAACAGGCGCACGCTGCATCTCCACCAGTCTCACCACCACAACACGATGCAAACTTTGGTCTCTTCAAGCGGAGGAAAGATGATGGTCTGACTCAGGAAGCGCCCGTGGAGCCATCAAAAGCACCTCAATTGACACTGAACCTGGGAGATCGCGAGCCCGAGACCATCAGACCCGGTGGTGGCGGAGCGGTACTTGGAATTGATGCTCCGACTTCTGCCGTCAATACTGGAGAAAGGGTACGTTCATCCAGCCTAATATATTTGCAGATACTAACAGACCGGACAGCGCGTGGCCGTAAAATTTGGGAACAGCGAAATCCGGTTGCCTGTCACACTGACCACAACGCCTCTTGACCTCATCAAGGGTGCGGCCACATGTTTCTCAGAGTCCATTGATGTCAGGACGGCAGTCATCCAAGAGCTTTTTGTCAAAGTCAGCATCACACGACCGCTCCGCAACTACGAGTACGTGCGAGATGTCATGAATTCGTGGGATTCGGACGAACAGAACAAGCTCACCATCATCGACTCTCAAATCGATGGCATCAACCAGGACGACTTGCTAGCCTACAAAGTATCAGAGACAAGACCCGAAGGCATGTCGTGCTTTATTCACTACTCATCAAAACCCGGCAAGTGGTCAAAACGCTATCTCACACTTCGCCCAGATGGCCAGTTAGTCATGGGAAAGAACGAAAAGACCAAAGAGAAGGATCTGGAAAACATCTTGACCTTGACCGACTACGACATCTACTCGGTGACGCAAACGAAGCTGGCCAAGGTCAAGCCGCCCAAAAAGATCTGTTATGCAGTAAAGAGTATGCAGAAATCCAACATCTTTGCCGATGAGTCGCAGTACGTGCACTTCTTCTGCACCAACGATCGTAACACCGCGACGATGTTCTACGAGGCCTTGCAACGTTGGCGAAGCTGGTACTTGAAGCACCAGTTGGGCGAAGGGCTGAAGAAGAAGGCGCCAGCACACCGCAAGGTCTCGGGAAGCGAGGCTGGACCCGTTTCATCTTCACACGCACGAGGCGAGTCTGTTGGATCATACTACCAGCTCGGGCAGTTCTCGGACCTCATCAATTTTGATGACTTCAACAAGAAGCTGGACGCCATTGAAGTACACTTTCCCGGGGAGTTTCCCGACGATAAGCCTCTTGCAGGCTTGGACACAAGGGCAATGCATGCCCGAAAGAAGTCATTGCGTGTCAAACAGCCTCCCCCGACCTCGTTCAGCAGAAGCGCACCCAATCAAGACAGCTCGTCGCAAGGCATCACACGCTCAAACTCCACACGACGGAGTGCCGATCAACAACGAGAAGAAGCCTTCGCAGCCGGTGGCCTTCTCGGCCGCGGCTACACCCAACGCCAGGCCGCCGTCCAGGACCGCGAGCAAAAGCATAACGGGCCCTTTACAGACGGCCCCTCGCTAATCAACGGCATGGACCGCATGGCACTAAACAACGACTCATCTCTCAACCGCCGATCCTCAGTCCGAAGCAACCACCACAAAACCAACTCAAGCGACCTGCAACGCAGCGCATCGAAACGAACACCAGGCATGCCAGAGCCTCTAATCGACCTTCGGCCCCAGTACCGCCCTCCGCCACAGCACGCGAACAAGGGTAAAGCGTTCAATACAGGTGCCGTCGCAGGACCACTGGTCGAAAGCGCGACCTCAATCGAAGAAGCCATCAAGCTCCCCCCCTCCACCGACTGGCGCGCCCGCCCCACAACACAAGGCCGAAGCGCGCATTGCACATACGGCACGGGCAAGCATGAACGCACCCGATCGCTCAAGGGCCGCGGCGAGCCACTGGCAGCATACACAGTCAATAACCACGCCGGCGCACCAGACGATAGCAACGAAGCGTTTACGGGTGGGCTTCTCGCGCAGGCTGGGTACTCGCAGGGCCATGCGCCCATCGGACGAGGTGTCATGGATGGATCGAAAGCTACGGGGCCGATGCTGGATTTGAGAGAGGGGGAGGGGTTTGTGAAGGGTGGATTGTTGGATGGGGTGCCTGATTCGGGTGGGGTTATTATTGATCGATCGCACGCCAGATAGCTTTTAAGGAGCGTGATAGAGAGGGGACAGACGTGGTGGTGCGTTATGTGCTGGGGATGGGGGCATGATTTATGATATTTGGGTTGGGGGCTTCGACTTGGGCGGATTTGGGATAGTTTGGGGGTTTGATGCTTGGAGTTGGTGTTGGGTTTGGATGTGGGAGAGGTGATTTAGGTTTGTTATGTATTTCTTGTATTTGGGCTGGTTGCATGGTAGGCGTTTGCGATATTGTTGGGCGTCCATCGAGGACATGCCCTGTACGATACGACATAATGTCCGCAAAGCAAACATTACTACATTGAACCCCATCCGGCTGCGCACAAGTGAGCTGTACTGCAGGCGATAGTCTCCCACTAACCATATGGTGTCTTTACAACGTGAAACCATTCAGCCTCCTCTATTCACATAACGCTAAACTACTTACTTGGCCTGTCTTATTGGCACAGCACATACATTTTGCTCAGTGGCCGCTCGAGTCTATCGACCGAAGTAGGTACATTGAACCACATGTGAGTTGTAGGTAGATATTCTCCGACAATCCCACCGCTGCACGCCACGCCGAAAGGCATGCATTCACACGTGCCCCACGCCTCCGCGCAGGTCCCACAGATTCTCCAAGCCCAACCCCGCAATACCATCGGTATGACGGAACAGTGCAGCAACGGACATGCAGCATCGCGGCATTGGCCAGGACAATTGAGCGTCAACGACAGCAATTGACTTTTGAAGATACGTTCTTGACATCTATTGACAATGCAAAGGAGTGAGCTCGTCCCTGTGGAAACGGTCGATGCTCCGCTTGCAATTTCCACAAGCGGACTGTTGAGCTGTTGAAGCGCACCCCGGCTCGAGCGAACGACCATAGGCAGAATTTGTCGTGAGGGCGCGGGGAAAGGAGCTTCGTGGTTCATCTGGCGAGAGTGTGGGTTCACGCATATGGAGTGCGTGGACGGTGTTGTCCAATTGAAAGGGCTGTCGATGAATGAATTGGTGCGAGATGGGCGTGGCGCGACGTCATTGTATGAAGAGAGAGCTCTGACCTTCGCTTTGCCCTCCACGCTTAGCGGCGCTCGTGCGCATAACGGTCTTGGGATTCCATTGCATTGCGGCTCTTCCACCGATTCCTCTCTGCAATTAGGACCTTCAATACTTTTTCTGTCCCTACAGATCCACACTGCCGGCGCAAAATCAATCAAAATCGTGAGATCTCGTTCCCAACACGAACGCTGGACTAGCTTCCCGCAGTCGGCAGTAGCTCAACCAAGCCCGAGCTCACAGCTCTAGCTCCACGACCTTCACTCAGCTTGTCCCCTCAGACAGCTTTACATTTGCCATTGTGCACCACAGACTCATAGAAGATATTCGCTCCAGGACACGCAATGGCTGAGACTTCGCGGGACGTCAACAACCACGTCCTCTTTGAGGTTGCGACTGAGGTTGCCAATCGAGGTATGCAGCTGGTGCAATTGAGCTGTGCAGCAATGTATGCTAACACGCTGCAGTTGGCGGTATCTACTCGGTGCTCAAATCGAAGGCGCAGGTCACGACAGCTGAATATGGCGCGGCATACACACTCATTGGCCCATGGAACCGGAACTCGGTTAGTGAGAGCAGAGCGGCAATTGGGGCTTCGGTGCTGATGAATGAACACAGGCTTCAGTCGAAGTTGAGCCCATAGAGCCCAAGGACCCGGCACTCGTAGCAACCATCAAGTCGATGCAGGAGCGCGGCATCCAGACGCTGTACGGAAGATGGCTCATTGACGGCGCGCCGCGTGTGCTGCTCTTCGACACTGGCACGGGCTACCGATGGCTCGACGAGTGGAAGGGCGACTTGTGGTCGAGTGCTGGCATTCCTTCGCCGCCGGGCGACTCAGAGACAAACGAGGCCATTGTCTTTGGATACCTGGTCGCATGGTTCCTAGGCGAGGTATGTGCCGAACACCCGGAACCCGAAATGACCTGACTGACTCCTGCACAGTACGTCTTCCACGAGAAGAAGCGAGCCGTAATCGTGCAGTTCCACGAGTGGCTGGCAGGTGTCGCCGTACCGCTCTGCAAGAAGCGCCGCATCGACGTGACCACCATCTTCACTACCCACGCAACCCTCCTCGGCCGCTACCTCTGCGCTGGCTCGGTCGACTTCTACAATAACCTGCAATACTTTGACGTGGATGCTGAAGCTGGAAAGCGCGGCATTTACCACAGGTACTGCATCGAGCGCGCCGCTACGCACGCCGCCGATGTCTTTACCACCGTCTCGCACATCACTGCATACGAGAGCGAGCATCTTCTGAAGCGAAAGCCAGATGGCGTTCTGCCCAATGGTCTGAACGTGAAGAAGTTTTCTGCTACTCATGAGTTCCAGAATCTGCATCAGCAGGCAAAGGTCAAGATCAACGACTTTGTGCGCGGACACTTCTACGGCCACAATGACTTCGACCCTGAGAACACGCTCTACTTCTTCACTGCGGGCCGATACGAGTACCGGAATAAGGGAGTCGACATGTTCATAGAGTCGCTGGCACGGTTGAACCACAAAATGAAGAGCGAGAACTCCAACATGACGGTCGTGGCCTTCATTATTCTCCCCGCGCAAACGACGAGTCTGTCGGTCGACTCCCTGAAGGGACAGGCCGTCATCAAGTCGCTGCACGACACCGTCAATAACATTGCCGAGAACGTGGCCAAGAAGCTGTTTGAGCGCTCCTTGACCTGGACAGAAGGCCAGGACCTGCCCGAAGACAAGGACTTGATCACTCCGGCAGACAAGATCATGCTTCGTAGGCGGTTATTCGCCATGAAGCGCCACAACCTGCCACCGATTGTCACGCACAATATGGTCAACGACGCCGAGGACCCAGTACTAGCTCAGCTCCGTCGCTGCCAGCTCTTCAACCACCCCTCCGATCGCGTCAAGGTCGTCTTCCACCCCGAGTTTCTCAATTCCGCCAACCCCGTCCTCCCTCTCGACTACGACGATTTCGTCCGCGGAACGCATCTCGGCGTTTTCTCATCCTACTACGAGCCGTGGGGCTACACCCCTGCCGAATGTACCGTGATGGGCGTCCCCAGCATCACGACCAATCTCTCCGGCTTCGGCTGCTACATGGAAGAACTGATTGAAAACGCGGCCGACTACGGAATCTACATCGTGGACCGACGCATGAAGGGCGTCGACGACTCAGTCAACCAGCTCGTGGACTACATGTTTGACTTCACCAAGAAGAGCAAGCGCCAGCGCATCAACCAGCGCAACCGCACCGAGCGTCTCAGCGACCTGCTCGACTGGAAGCGCATGGGCCTCGAATACGTCAAAGCACGCCAACTTGCGCTGCGTCGCGCGTACCCTGCGAGCTACGAGGACGACGACGAGCCTGACTTCTTTGGATCCCAAGAAGTCAAGATTTCGCGGCCGTTGTCTGAGCCGGGGAGTCCGCGTGATCGCTCTGGCATGATGACGCCGGGAGACTTTGCGTCGTTGCAGGAGGGACGCGAGGGGTTGAGTACCGAGGATTACATTGCGTGGAAACTTCCGTACGTCTTGCCAACCTATTACATTTTTACTTTGGAACATTGGTGGATGGAGATGCTAACGTGGAATACAGTGAAGAGGAAGAAGCCGACGACTTTGACTTCCCCCTCACGCTCAAGACGAAGAGTAAGCCTAATTCAGGCGCCAATACCCCTACCATTCTTAATAATGGTACCGATGGTCCTAACTAGATGTGTGTTTTAGGGTGATTGAGCGTGTTGCGTATCCATGCGCGTGCGTGTACGAACGACGTTTTGTGTGTTTTGAGAAATTGTTGCATTAATTGGGTTTGTTTCCTTGGGCGACGGGTGAGGAAGAGAGATTTCTTTTACGAGGGTGTTTTGCACGGGGAGAAGGGGTGGGAGAAGAGTGGAGAGAGTGTATGTTAGGGTGGTATGGTGTGGAGTGAAATATAGTATATGTTATCTTGGTGATTCTAGCCTTTTGGAGTGTTTTCGCCTAGGGATCGAGTAAGAGTCGGCGTGTTCTTTTTTGTCTTGGTTCTTGTGTTGCACTGCACGACTACGACCTGTTTCTTGAAAAGGCAAATGCTAACATGGTGTACCGCGCAGACACGCGTGTCGAACTGATAGACATGATTGACAGATACTATGGACTGTGCATACAGCATGACATTTTGGTTGTGCAACTGATACACGAAGAGGTAGTCGTTAGTATGGGATGGGATTGTGGTGGTGTTGTGGGTAGTACGTTGAACGTGTGGATGTGTCTCTGGAGAGGCATGTAAACGTTGCGTGTGTACTTGAAGCGTTCACTGCTATGTAATTGCTGGCTTGACTACTAGGAGGTATGGGAGATGTTGAGTGAATACTGTATTCTGGATGGCTTTCCGGTAGTTTTCGACATTTCGTTGGGTTTGAATCTCGCTGGGTTTTAAATGGATGGATCTTGTATGATGTTAGAATCGACACTGTTGCGCGGATCTCTTAGTAATGGCATTGCTCAGTCTCCACGACAGCTGACAAAGGTTGCAAACAGTCGGACATGGAGACATCGGGCATGCAGAAAGGAGTGGAGGCCGATGCACTGATAACGGGAGATTGGGCGTGCGTTGTTTCGGGACCGTGCTGTGCATGAGTTTCAGGCCAGGAAATGCTTGTATCCCGGTTATGTGGGACTTTTATGGGCTCGAAGACAGGGATCGCGGAGAGGCGTGAGGGCTAGACGCCTCCTTAGTCGCCAAGGCGTCATCGAGACAACATTGAACAATCCAGAACCTTCACCGCACAGCTTTTTTGATCTCACGTACTATTCACCATCACTCTAGCACGCCATTCTTACCGCGAACAATTCAGCGCGATGCCCCTGTCGTAACAATGAAGGACACTCGAGACGCCACCCTTTCGGACCGTCAACGTTGAAAGACGTCTTGGCCGCGGTGATTACCCGAACATAACTCAGCTCCGCTGCGACACTGTAAGTACAACACCGGAGCTGTGCGCTTGCGACTACATATCTCCTCGTGGCCTCGATTGACTGCGTCGTTGCGCCCTGGCATCTACAGTCCTCGAGGCAATCGACAGTCGCAAAGATGGTGTTCGGACCCTGGATATCGACATTGGCCTGGTGCCGGGCGCGCCTGCCCACCAAGAAGAAGATATGGAGGCCGAGTGCCAACTTCATAACACTACACTGTAGGTATGGACTGGGGAAGGACATGGCCACGCTGATTGGTGGAACAGACTCGTATATCATCGCCCACACACTGCTCGGATCCGTCATCATGTATGCCGGCGGCGGCTTGAAATACGTAGATGCACTCTTCTTCGCCAGCGGAGCCGCCACGCAGAGCGGCCTCAATACCGTCGACGTCAACCTCACAAAACTCTACGTGCAGGTGTGGATGCTCATATCCACCTGCATGTGTACGCCCATCTTCATCAACACCTTCGTCGTCTTCATCCGCCTGTACTGGTTCGAGAAGCGTTTCCAGAACGTGGTGATTGAGTCCCGCAGCGCTCGGCACACGCGCACCTTGTCAAGACGGAGGAGCGAGATGAAAGAGGAGCTCAACAATGATCTGAACGGGGAGGAGCGCGGCGTCGGCAATCGCCAGATACATGTCATGAGGTTGAACAACGGGCACGCTCACGGTGGGAAGATTGAAGACGAGCATGCGTTTTCTGACGGCACTGACAATACTGGGATCCGCAGCGAGAAGCCTCTCGACGACGAGCATGTGGACCCGCCTGAGCGTCCAGTGACTCCGCTCCACCAGGTCGCATCGAACGTTGTATGGGCGGACAATCTGAGCACGCCGCGACAGAAGGAGCGCCAGCGATTGCAGGAGTCGATCGGAACGTCGGAGAACCGCCTACCAGAGAAGAACCGAGAACAAAGTATTGCTTTTGTCGAGAAACAGCGGGGGCCGAAACAAAAGGGTGCCTTGCGCATTCCAGGGCCCCGAGACTACGAGCTAGGCTTGAAGCCAGAAGAGGTTGCCGATGGCGATCATGAGCTGCATACTATTATGAGCCGCGTCTCCGAGGACTCACCGCGGCGATTGAACAGGTCGAACTCGGTTCCACCGGAAGCTATAAATGGCGACGACCACCCGATGAAGTACCATATCACGATCGATGCTCCCAGTCGCCCGCGTCCGACCACAGGCGCATCGGTTTACAATAGGACGAAGACCGTTGATGAGACCAACGCACCCACTTCTGCAGGTGCTAACGGTGGAATTGGAGTCGGGGGGCTTCGCGCACGATCTAGGTCGAGGACATTTAGCAGCTTCCTTACTAAAGGCAAGGAAGAAGACGCCGACCCAATGCCGTACCTCAGCTGGACCCCCACCATTGGCCGCAACTCCAACTTTGTCGATCTGACCGAAGAGCAGAGAGAAGAGCTGGGCGGGATTGAGTACCGGGCCTTGAAGATGTTGGCTTGCATTTTGAGCTTCTACTTTGTTGGTTTTCATCTGCTCGGCATGGTCATCTTCACGCCCTGGATCATACACACCCCCACTTACACACGCGTCGTTGAGGCTGTCAATGTCCGACCAGCATGGTGGGGCATTTTTACATCGGCTTCCCTTTTTAACGATCTGGGCTTTACGCTGACTCCCAATTCGATGGTTTCCTTCCAGAAGGCCGTGCTACCGCTCGTTCTCGGGACGTTTCTTATCATCATCGGCAACACTGGCTTTCCATGCATGCTGCGCTTCATCATCTGGCTGTGCTCCAAATGCATCCCGAGAGCCAGTGGAAAGTGGGAAGAGCTCAAGTTCCTGCTCGACCACCCGCGTCGCTGTTTCACGCTGCTCTTCCCCAGCAAGGCCAACTGGTGGCTCTTCTGGGTGCTCATTGGCCTCAACGGCATCGATCTCGTTTTCTTTATCATTCTCGATCTCAACGACCCGACCGTCACCGACCTCCCACCCGGCTTCCGCTTCCTCGCCGGCCTCTTCCAAGCCGCCGCCACACGCACAGCCGGCTTCGCCGTCGTCAACATTGCCGACCTCCATCCCGCGATCCAGGTCAGCTACATGGTCATGATGTACATATCCATTTTCCCCATCGCCATGTCGATGCGGCAAACCAACGTCTACGAAGAAAAGTCTCTCGGCGTCTGGGCCGACGCCGACGAAGGCGAGAACGACAGCGGCTCGTACCTCTCGCACCACCTGCGCCGCCAACTCTCCTTCGACCTGTGGTTCGTCTTCCTAGGCTTCTTCCTCATCGCCATCATCGAAGGCAGCCGCCTCGAAAACACAAGCGAATACAACTTCAACCTCTTCGCCGTGCTCTTTGAAATCGTCTCCGCGTACGGCACCGTCGGTCTCTCCCTCGGCTTCCCCAATACTAACGCGTCTTTCTCCGCTCAATTTCGCACGCTGAGTAAACTCATCATCATCGCTATGCAGATCCGCGGTCGACATCGTGGCTTACCCTACGCGCTTGATCGCGCTATCTTACTGCCATCCGAGTCCCTGCACCAGAAGGAAAACGAGGACGCGACGCGTAGGGCCCGCCGCGGGAGTAGTGCGATGGATATGGACGCGCCGGGTATGGGCGGCTTGTCCAGACAGGGCACGGGGCTGAGTCGACGGAGTAGTATGTCGGGTGAGACGGGGCGTCCGAGTGCGGCTGAGAGGTTTAGGCCGGGCCAGTTGAAGAGGATACTGAGTGGGGCGTTTAGTGCGGGGCCGTCGGCGTCGGGGAGGAGGGAGAAACATTCTTGATCGGGTGGGTTGGGGAATGTCTTTTGGGATTTTGTGGACTTTAGTTGGTTAGCGTGTGCGTTTTGGTGTTTTGGCTTTGGTTTGCTTGGTATTCCTTTGCTTTGTGTAGGTATGTATTTATGCGTGTATATTTGGGTCGGTCTCTTGTGGGTGGGTCGGGGATCGGTGTTGGGGAAGGTATATACAGGTAGATTTGGATCATGGAGTAGGCTGGGCGTTTCGAGGACATGGCTTAAGCTGTGTGGTGGGTTTTTGTGTCACTTTATGGAATAGTTATGTATAGTATTTTTGAGGCATTGTATGCTCTCTGGCTCTGCTTTGATTGAGAACCCGTTGCGTGGGTGTATTCGCTTGATGATGGTGAGTGCTGTTGCTAGATGTAGTATTCTTGAAGTCAGTGCGTTGAAGTTTGAGATAGTTGGAGGGTCATCACGCGGTGGTTGACTGACTGTGTTTTTGGAATTCATTCACTGTTTTTGCGATTCTTCAAATTAAGAATCATGTTAAAGACATCTAACGTAACTTACTAGTTAACTTATTTGTTTTCGTCGCCACGTTAAGCGCTTACACTCAACCACGCAACTTCTCCGCCTCACCTGAGCTCACATCACAAGCGAAGGCTGCGTCGACAGAGAAGCAGCTGCAAGTGATTAACAGGGCTGGAGCGGCGGAGAAGGAGGCTGATATCGTACATGCGTTACATCCATCCTGCTCAAATCCCCAGAATCTCAGAAGTACATCCTCTGTGGCGCAATCGGTAGCGCGTCTGACTGTTAGCTTCTATCTAGCAATCAGGAGGTTGGAGTCTAGGCAGCGACAATCAGCGTCATACGGATGTGCGTGTGAGATCCGGCGACGAGAAAGCAGGAGGCAAGACATGGTATCACCATCATGGAATGTCAGAGCAAATGCGATGATGATTAGACTAATCTATGGGCGCGGGTATCCACCAATTTTCGCATACAAGACAGCATAATCATCGAGTTGCGACAGGCAAAATTGCGCATGACCAGCCCAGACACATGCACCATCGGTTGCAACCTTGACCATCGTCAAGAACTTACTAACGTAAAATCACCGGCCCAGTCTAAACACCGTTACCCCAGCGAGGAGCGTTGAGAACAATGCCCATCAAACAGCCAGAGATAATACCAGCGCAAGGCAGTGTGACGATCCAGCCCATGTAGATCCATGCAATCATGCGCCAATTGATAGACCTCCATGTACCGTTGCAAAGACCAACACCGACGGTGGCACCGGCAATGCATTGGGTAGTAGAGACAGGCAGAGCAAGCTTAGTGGCCATGATGATAGTGACCACAGCACCGAGCTCCATAGAAAAACCACGCGCAGGCGAGTGAAGGGTGATCTTGTTACCGAGAGCGCGCATAATGTTGTACCCATATGTCCAGAGACCAATGACGATACCGGCACCACCGAATGCGAGGATCCAAAGAGGGACGGGAACCTTGCTGCTGATCTTCGCGGTCGACCAGATGAAGTAGATGGTGGTATATGGGCCGATGGCGTTGGAGACATCGTTGGCGCCGTGGGCGAAAGAGGTAGTCGAGGCGGTCAAGATCTGGAGGAAAGAGTAGGTGTACTCGGCGCGGTTGTCGAAGTGCTCGCCGGTGGCGTGAGTCTTCTCGATGTCGCCGCTGAGGAAGTCGCGGTGATTTTGCTGATCCACAACGTCTTGTTCGACACCGCGGAGCGCGGCGTACTTCATCCAGTAGAAAGCGACAGCAGGGCTGTACCAGGGACCGGGAGGGGGTATTTTCTTGGGCCGTGAGAGTTGTCGGCTGGGTTGAGCAATCTCTGATGTAATGATGTCGGAGTCACTGCTGTTGCCCGTGGGGTTCACTGCGGAAGCGGCACCCTTCTCGACGTCACCAGTAATGACGTGAGCCTCACCAGCGCGCTTAGCTTCGAGCTGTTCAGCTGTGAGGTGACCCGCGTAAAAGTCGGGCAATCCCGTATGACCTTCAGGAGCAGGAGATGGCTCAGGACGGCGGAGCAGGAGAGGACCCTTGATGACTTCCCAGGTCTTGAGTTCCCAGTCCTGCTTGATGATCTTGCGATGCAGGAAGGGAATGAAGAAGGTGGCAATGACAAGGGCAACGCCGGCACCGACACCGAAAGCTACACCCACAGCCTGAGGGTCGGTGAGCTTGATCTTGGAGGATCCACCCTTCCAGACGATGAGGAGAGCAAGAAGCATGGAGGTGAGGAAGAAGTAAAACGGAACCATGACTAGTACCACATTAGCGAATGTCTCGAGGCGAAGATAGGGTGTTGGAAATACGCACCAAATGACCACTTGACTGGGTTCTTGCGGCGCATCACGCCATATTTGGTGATCAAGAAGATGATGGCAGCGAAGCCAGCCGAGATACCGGGAGCAATACCCCAGGCGGCGAAGACCTGTGAGACACCCTTGAACGACCAGTTGACACCCTTGGTACCAGCAGAAGCAATACCAACACCAATAACACCACCCATGATGGAGTGGGTCGTCGAGACGGGCATGGTGAACTTTGTGGCAATCGTGAGGAAGGTAGCGGAGCCGACGATTGCGCAGGTCATGGCGAGCATGAGAACAGACGGGTCACTCTCGAAGAGCTTGGTCGAGATGACCTTTGTGCGGATGGTATCAGTGACACGAGCACCAACAAGCATGGCACCTGCGAACTCCATAACGGACGCAATGCACATGGCTTGCTTGAGAGTAAGAGAGCGTGATGCGACCGAAGTCGCGAAAGAGTTGGCAACATCGTTGGCACCTTGTGATGGTCAGTCGTTGTGTCAAACTAGTGTCAGCTTTGCGAAGAAGAACAGTGAGCATACCAATGTTCCATGCGTCAAGGAACGCAAAGATGGTGGCTATGGCGAAGATATAATCGAACTGAGGAAGGCCGGCCATTTTGATGGTTCTTGTCCTGTCAAGGGTCCCGGTGGACTTGCTGTTGTGGTCGTGTGCCGAGTGACTGGCGTGAGATCTGAGCGGCTGAAGGTGCTCTATATAACATCCAATCTCTGCCACATGCAAGTCTCGCCATGACCAGACATGCAAACCACGCAGAAGCCACTATTTCTCTACTTCGTCCAATTAGACACCTTCATTCTCTCATGTGCGTCCTCTTGTACCGTACCAGGCACGCGGTAAGCCCGAGAGAGCGTGATCAAGGCCTCCAGAAGGATGGCAAACACCCTTGGCTGCTTGGAGCAATGCTATGTTGCTGATTCTAGCCCAGCGGCCGGGATGATAGAAAATTGGTCGTAGCCACATGCAGACCATCCACCGGCGTGGTAGCCATGCTTGATGGAGGATTCGCTTGGCGCCGCTAGAGTTCCGCCCTTGGCATGCTTGGCCAGGCTTCCTTGAGAGCTGTGACAGGGTTTCCGATGGACGAATCATAGCTCAGCACCTGAGCACGCTGCGATTATGGTCGCATCGTATGGTATTGCATTCGCAGAAAACCTCAGCGGAAACCCAATTTCCAAGAAGTACAAGAGGCTCGTACAAATAATCATGTGCCGCTATTCCGGCGTTGCGATCCAATTCTCCAGTCTTGTTGGTGTTGTGTCTCGACTTGGAATTGCTGCGGCCTTATCAACACAAATTGACAATGCTAGCAGGTATCGATCCAGTTCTTTGACTGATTCGTCGCCATGAAAGACATGCTCTGGAAAAGTGTGACACGCTCAGGGCGATCTGAGATGCAATATGAGCTCAGAATATAGCGTAGCTCAGGACGGAAACAAAACTGCGATACCTCGTTTATTACGAGGCTGTGAACATCCAGAGAAGGCGGGGGTCGATAACTGACCCTGCGTCGATAATGCATCTTCATGGCGTCGGAAAGGACCACCAACCAATAGCCATCTGAGCTCGGTCACCGGCCTCTATTCAGACTTCTCCAAAGGAAGCGCCAACCGGCGGCGTCATTTATTTGAAGAATCGCGAGGATGAACACCATTGGTCAAAATTAGTGATGAGTTGAGTTGTCGCGGCGCAGTTTGTGATGGCAAGGACGAGTTGAGAAGGACAAGGAACTGCAGCAGAATCAGCAGTGAATGAACTTCCAGCAATGTTCCACGTGTACGACCCTATGACCCACATGTTCGAGATGCGATCCTGGGCAGCTATTGCCAAACTTCCAAGCACTCTTGTCCTGTCAGCGCAGTCGGTGGAGACATCCCGCTTAGCGACGATGCCCAGCTGCGAGTCACGAAGTTCTGGTCCTGAGTGGACCACGGGCAGATTACGCGATCCGTGCAAGAAAGATATCTTCGAAGTGTTCGAGGACTGGAAAGTGCCTCGCTTTCTCTTTTATCTTTTAAGTCGAGCTGATCTCGCGAAACGTTGCGTTGGCTTCAAAGCAGCTATCCCTTTTTTTCAAAAACATCAAGCCTGAGAGTACTGGGAGTGCTGTGGACACACCCCATTCTGTAATACTTGTCACAAGGGCGCCTGGACTTTTTGCACTAGTAGACCATTTTCCACGTGCCAATGTACTTCGTGTGGTAAGCCCAAGAGTGTGGCTACGCAGGGTCCAGAGCCGCTTTTCGGTGTTGCGCAGACATTGAGACCACGTTCATCCCGACTGTATTGCAGACATGTAGATGCAACAAACACCCGAGTATCGGGTCGGATGATCTGATACCTGCACTTCGAGGCGACGATCGTTCGTTGTAATTGAGACAGTGTCGTGCAAGTTGTCGTTTGTCATCCTCGGGCGCGTCGCTCGAAACCTTCAGCTACACCAAAGGGTGGTAACATTGCTGTGCTGTGGGAACGGCCATTGTTGATGGCAAATCGCCTTCTGACGATCAGGACATTTGCTGCAGGTAGAAGGAGGTTGTTGCTGGGACCATGCCAGAAATGTGACTAACTCTGTGCGATTCACGTGTTTGCACAGAATGCTGGAGCACAGTTGTTGTCTGATAGATGCGGTTGTGGAAGATTTGTGGAGAGACGGCACTAAACCTATTCTGTATCTAATGGGCTTGGCACTCGACGCGCTCCATGTCGCGACCAATTTACGCGTCGTCCCCCTAAGCGCAGATCAACCCCTCACAGACAACACAACCACAACACCATAACCAAACAATGGCGGACAGACAAACGGCTTACTCAGTCAACATCTTCGGCAGCCAGGCCGGTGATGGAGTGCAAGATGCGACGGCACCTTCGCGCGTGCAGAAAGCGCTGGTCGACTTCATCATGGAGTTCACAATCGACAATGCCTTCATCTACAGGTGCGTCCTCTAGTCTTAGTCACTTCCACCAATATTGACCATGGTGCAGAGATCAGATCAGAGAGAACGTGCTCGTGAAGCAGTATTACTGCGACATTGATATCGCCCACCTCATTGTTTACGACGACGAGCTCGCTCAAAACCTCACACAAAACCCAGCCGAGGTCATACCACTGGTATGTCACCTGCATAGCCTCAATTTACATCACCTGACCTGCACAGTTCGAATCTGCGCTCAAGAGCTGCACTCAGCGCATTGTATACCCCTCGCAAAAGAACATCAAGCTTCCCGAGCATCAGCTACTCCTACACTCGACCGCCTCTGAACTTTCTATTCGCGACCTCACCGCCGGGCAAGTCTCGCGCCTCGTGCGCATACCGGGCATCATCATTGGTGCTTCTACTCTCTCCTCCAAGTCGACCGCTCTTGCGATCCGATGCCGAAATTGTCAACACGAGGAGGTCTTGCCAGTTTCTGGCGGCTTTTCTGGTATCTCCCTCCCGCGAACATGCTCCAGGCAGAAGGCAGAAGGAGAAGGTGGGGATCAGTGCCCATTAGACCCATACTATGTTATGCACGAGCGCTGTCAGTTCATCGATCAGCAGGTGCTGAAGCTGCAGGAAGCGCCAGATCAGGTCCCAGTCGGTGAGCTGCCGCGTCACATCATGATCTCAGCCGATCGATACCTTGCCAACCGAGTCGTTCCTGGCACCCGTTGCACTATCACAGGCGTCTACTCCATCTACCAGCAGAAGGGCACGAAGCGGTCACAGAACGCCGCCGTCGCTATTCGGAATCCATACATTCGCGCTGTCGGCATTCATACAGATATTGACCACACGGCAAAGGGCAACGCAGTCTTTACTGCAGAAGAAGAGCAGGAGTTCCTCGAGATGAGTCGGCGGCCGGACATCTACGACGTCTTCGCCAGCTGTATCGCACCATCTATCTATGGTAACCAGGACATCAAGAAAGCTATTGCGTGCTTACTCATGGGTGGCTCGAAGAAGATTCTGCCTGATGGCATGAAACTGCGTGGCGACATCAATGTACTTCTTCTCGGTGACCCAGGTACTGCCAAGTCTCAGCTTCTCAAGTTCGTCGAGAAAGTCTCGCCCATTGCCATCTACACGTCAGGAAAGGGTTCTTCTGCAGCTGGTCTAACAGCGTCTGTTCAACGCGACCACACCACTAGAGAGTTCTACCTTGAAGGTGGTGCTATGGTCCTTGCTGATGGTGGTGTGGTCTGCATTGACGAGTTCGACAAGATGAGGGACGAGGATCGCGTAGCGATTCACGAAGCTATGGAACAACAAACGATCTCTATTGCGAAAGCCGGTATTACCACCATCCTAAACTCGCGAACATCGGTACTGGCAGCAGCCAATCCCATCTTCGGCAGGTACGACGACATGAAGACTCCTGGTGAGAACATCGACTTCCAAACGACGATTCTGTCACGTTTCGACATGATCTTCATCGTGCGAGATGAGCATGACAGCGCGCGCGATCAGCGGATAGCAAAGCACGTCATGGGCATCGCAATGGGCGGTCACGGTGTCGAAGAGCAGGTCCAAGCCGAAATATCTATCGAGAAGATGAAGCGCTACATCACATATTGCCGGACAAGATGTGCGCCTCGTCTCTCGCCCGAGGCTGCAGAGAAGCTGTCATCGCATTTCGTCAGCATCAGGCGACAGGTCCACGCGTCGGAGATGAATGCCAACCAGCGATCAAGTATCCCGATTACCGTCCGTCAGCTGGAAGCCATTGTCCGTATCACCGAGTCACTCGCTAAGCTATCACTTTCGCCCATTGCAGAAGAGCGTCATGTTGATGAGGCCATCCGTCTCTTCCTTGCGTCGACAATGGATGCCGTCAACCAAGGAAGCGGCCAAGGTTCGAAGGAGTTGATGGAAGAAGTTCACAAGCTGGAGGATGAGCTGCGAAGACGCATGCAGATTGGCTGGCAAGTCAACCTTTCTACGCTCAAGCGCGAGATGGTGGACAGCAAGGGATACTCTGAGCAAGCTTTACAAAGAGCTCTCCACGTCATGGCGGCGCGGGAGACTATACGGATGCGACATGGTGGCCATGTGGTCATGCGAGTCAGCGCATGAGCCAGTCATGGCTTCTTGTGCAATTGGACGGCGCAATCGGCTTTTGGCATTCAGGATGCGTTTGATACCAGCGTGGCAGACAGATGTATTGCATAAGCGAGATACGACATACGGAGTATGAATGAACGTTTGTATACAAGGCTACGCTCAATTGGACCCACAGTAGATCTGTGCAACAGTCAATCGGGAACACAGACCTCGCCCGCAGCTGGTCGTAGGAGTTCGCAGACTAGTGTGGTCTCAGCAGAAGAGATGAAGACGATGTCTGGCAGGTAATACGTATCAGAGCGGGCGTGACGTTAAACGATAACGGACACGTTCGACTGCGGTCTCTGGTTCTTGTCGTAAATCGAAGTCGTTCGTCGGCATACCCGGTTGGTTAGGGTCGGCTGGTGTATTCTAGGCCGATCCACGTGTCGCGGCGCTATCTCGATCTACGCTCAGGCCGTGCTCAAAAGAGCTTGACACGTACGCCACCAGCTGAAAACACCACTTGCTATCTCACGCCGCGACAGACTAACATATGATAACTTCCGTAGTAACTACTGTGAAGGTTTCTAGTCTTGTACAAGTGAAGAGGCGCTGCTGAAGGCGAGCTTAGGTGCAGCCCAGACCCCAACCATGCCGCAGGATAACGAATCTGGAACGTATCTGGACACACATCCTCTGTGTCCGACCTCACTGTGCATCAGTACTTACCGCTCTGGGCGATCTGCGCTCCGCAAACTTTACTGGAGATCATGTCGAGGATCTGTCGTAACGCGTCGGACGACTAGGCTAGGACGTTTTTGCTCTTCTAGGCGCTGCGGCCTTCGCTGATAAGGCTGGTTGTAGGTGATCCAGGCTCCTTAGCGAACGAATCTGCGTTCGAAGGCGCATAGAAGGTATCTTTCCTGGGTTTGACTGTGTCCCTAAAGACGGGAGGTCTTGAAAAGCGAGATGAGAGTCTCGGTAATGCACAGAGAGCACACGGATAGATAAAGGTATAGCAAACACAGCGCCGTGCCCCTGCTTGCTTCTGCTTGTCTATCCCTCAACCTTCGAGTCTTTCGTTTCTTGTTCATATTCTTCCTTCACGATGCTGGTAGACTTCAAGATGATGCTTGGCCCTCAGCGCTACTACATCGCTGCTGGCGTTCTTTTCGTTATATGGTCCACACTGTTATTGAGCAGCTCAGTACATCGGCCAGTAGGGCCATCGAATCTTGCCCGCAAATCACAAATGTAAGGTCTTTGCGCGCTCGACTGACAGTCACTGATCCAAGAGTACCAGAGTCTTAACAGGCGGCCTTCAGGAGCCAGACGAACTGCGCGATGCATTGGCGGCGGTGTTTAAGTCAATCAAGATCTACCCAACACAGCCGCATTTTCGGGACTCGAAGGGCAAGATCTTCACCGGCTCAACAGGCAACTCGTCGACGTGGAATCAACCGCTCGGGCAGAAAGTACTCATTGTCGATATAGACACGCGAGTACCGACAGGTGATAACCAGATATTACATCCGGAGTCCAAAATCGACTGGGAAACGCTTCAAGCCAACGGCGGCGGACTTGTATCGCATGCGATCACAAATCACTATCTGTATGCCATGATTCACGGTTATGACTATCATTACTATGAGGCTCATGACATGGTGGATCATCACACTACCTGGATCAAGCCACATGTGCTGAAAGAGCTTCTGCCCAACTATCAGTTCGTTGTAGCCATGGATGCAGATGCGATCATCTCGCATCTTGAGGTACCTCTAGAATGGATGTTCAATCGTTGGGGCATTGGGGAGCACACGTCGATGGCACTGCCACATGACACGGAGGAGTTTCGGGACGGTGAGCGCAAAAAGTCATATCATGTCTCACGCACATATGCTGACTGAACCTCTGCAATAGGCAAATCTGTCAGCACCGATAGCAAAGGCGTCCCAGTCCTCAACACAGGCACCATCATATGCCAAAACAACAACCTCACTTTTGACATGCTCGAGGCATGGGGCAACTGCACGACCGAAACACGATATCCAGGCTGCGCAAAATGGAAGGGCGAATGGAGTCACGAACAGCGCGCGTTCTCGGAGTACATTCGTTACGACTTTGGGAAGACACCCGGAACAATCGTCGGCATTCCATGCGACGACGCGGTGGGATATCCCAATTTCAAGGAGCACAACGGGCTTGACGAGAAAGGCAACGCCAAATTGTCAGATTGCAATGGCCAATTCGTCCGGCACTACACACTAGGAAAGGCTCAGGTGCACGAGGCTGGTGCGACGACGATGGCGCAGGCACTGGCAGAGGTTGTACAGAAGAGCATTCTTAGCAAGCAGGATCACATCCTTATCAAAGAGCCAGACACGTCGAATAAGGTGGCGTGGGAGGAGCAGCGCGTGCCGCAACCGGCATGGGAAGACGCTGATGAAGATGAGAAGAAAGATCAGGACATCCTATCTTTACCGGATCTGCGTGACTTGTCGGATCCGGAAAGCGGAGAGGAGGAGGAAAGGAAGATATCGTTACTGTTAGCGACCAAGGTCTCATGACAAATGGAAGATCAAATCACTTTTCCCATACCAGTCATACTATCAATCCACGTCCGAGATGTCGATCCGTAAGTGTTGGGTGAACACAGCCAGTATACCATGCGGCTCAGCGTTCCTCCCAAATAACCCCAAAACTCGTCCCACCCCAGTCGTCCGTGTTATCCCAAAGACAAGTGTGCGTCCAACCAGCTGCCGCCTCCTGCACTAGATCCTCACACAAGAATGCCAGCCGAGATTTCATCTCCTGTATCTCCAGCTCCACGGTCCGCGCCGGTATGTCTACCAATGAATCGGACATGATGCCGATCAGCCAGAGATAGGGTTTGGCATGATCGTCCTGGTCTTCCTCGGGGACGCTGAACTTGATAGTGTCGACGTGTAGAGACAGAAGCTTCCTGAAGTAGTGTGGGACCGCGGTGTATGTGAGAAGTGTGTCGAGCGCTGGAACATAGGCTATCCAGAGGTGCGTGCGTGCAGGCGAGGTCTCTTGAGTGATGGAGATCTGAAAACCTGGTGTATGTTCGCTCAGGTGTTTGATGTATGACTGCAGTACTTTAGGCCCTTATTGGTCGATCTCGGATTTGATCTGTGAGCACGAGAGATATAGTCCAGGGTAATCGGAAGGCTGATTCTTCACTGGTACGGCGACGAGTGCGTAGATGTTGAAGCGCAGCTCGATTGGGAGCTCAAGGAAGGGGAACATCCTAATATGCGGTTGAGTGAGACGCGAGAGGTGTGTAGAGATGTGAATAATAATTGCTGTGGTGCGACAAGCAAGGCCGACACGCGACATCATTGGGGTGAGACTTCTAGCGCATATGTGATCTCGCTTTCACACTCTCAGTCTGTCATCTATCCTTAGAACTCACCCAGAATATGCTCCTCAGTCAATTTCACCATCTCCAGCTCTCCTACGGCATACTACTATAGTCTTTCTTCTTTTTCTACCAACTCTGTCTATTTCACATGCGGTCCTCTCTCCTGGTATCACGAAGAGAAGCTTGCTCTTCTCCTCGTCGGATTGTTGGTAGAGAACGGCACCCAGATGGACAGTCATCCGCATTGCGTTTGTCGTCTGTAATGTACCTGAATTGACGCCTGCGAGCTCTCTATTGATGTATCGAAGCAGTTCGTATCACAATGAGTAGCACTCTCGTGGCAAGGGCGACTAGCGCAGATAACTGTAAAAGACTCAACATGTGGTGACATGACGGAATAGAATTTCTCACAGCAATGAATTGTTCACTCCTTCGTTTGTCAAAGTCAATGATGAGGAGGACATGGTGTCGTGCTCTCATGATGGTGGCTGAGAAGAGCTGGATGCTTCGATTCCAACCGACGATGTGCGACGTATCTTTGTTGATGGCTATGGTGCTTTCAAAATCGATTTCTGTCTTAACCTGGCGACAAGAGCATTTAGAGCTACGATACTCAGCAAGAGCTACTATGGTAGGAGTTGCGATTATGCCGTGTTTTAGTTACCAGAGCTTGATGGGCAGGTTGAGGAAAGAAATTTTGATATGGGATTGGTCGGCCAAATTGAGGTTTATGGATTTTCGACGTAATGCGTGATGGGCGGTAGTCAACTGCCGAAAGCTGTCGTATTGTTTTAAGACGGTCGCGAGGTGGAGGTGATATGCGCGTATACCTTCTTGGTCAAACTCGGCGTTGATCTGTTTGCAAGAAAGATAGAGGCCGATATAATCTGATAGGGCTGCAACACTAGGAATTGCGACCAGCGTGGAAATCTGGAAGCGCAGTTCGATCGGCAGATTGAGGAGCAACATTCTTGCGTAGAGTTGATGAACGAGAAAAGTGAGGAAGTTATGAGCGAGGTCGATGAGATGTGAAGGTATTCCATGCGTTTGTTGTTTGCGCCCCCGTTGCTTTCACGGTCACGAACACGACGCGTCAATCGTAGTGATGCGTGTAATGACTCTCACTGGCATTTGCTGCGCAAGCTCCCAAATAACATCCTAAGGCTCTTCAGCGTGCTGACCGCAATGTAGTTTGTTAATGTCGATGCGTTGATCATTTTTAATTTGGGGTACTGATGGCAGTGGTAAAACGTGTGAGATGCATCGGAAGGAAAAAAGTCGACATGGAGGAATTGGACGTCGCGAGACGGGACTGTAGCCGAGACACACGAGCGCGGAGCAGTCTGCTGCCACCTTCGAGATCCAGTTCAGATCTGATATACTGGCGCGAAAGGTATTTGGATAGTGCCCCATCATGTGCGCAAGAACAAACATTGGTATGTTGCGGCGGCGGCAGACGAAGGTGAAAGAGCGTACGGCCACACGCTGACTCGGCAGCCACGCGGACGTCAACAACGACTAAACACCTTATTCCAGCACTTCCATTTGCCTACAACTATTTCCATCAACTTCGCCTCCGTTTTACGACACACTGGCCATAGCATTTCTTGCCCTACCCACAGAGGTCCGCTTCGCTGTATATGCCCTCATCGCAATACCGAACGAGGTAGCAGACTTTGATAACTTACGTTACAATGATTCAGAACATGATTCAGAAAATGATCCACAAGATGATTCAGAAGATGATTCAGAAGATGAAAATGATTATGACGAAAACGATGATGTTGGGTGGGGCCCAGGCTACTAACCAGGAGATAACCAAGAATGCTGTCCAAAATGGTGTCAAAACAATAACGAGGAAAATGACTACCCGGAGGATGAGAACGACTGGTCAGACGGCGAAGATGACTACTCGGGAGACGAGGACGAGTCGGAAGAGGACACTAATGACGAGACGTTCTATCCGGACGAGGAACGCAGACTCCGTCGTCGCCAGGCTCCGCCTTCATCCGGAGGAGGTTTCGCAACGTTCCAGTTCCCAAGAGCGAACCAAGACCAAGGCAGGCCCAGCTGTCCTGCTTGCTGCTTCGAGACGACGCCACCCACCAACACGACTTCGCCTCCTTATACTAATACCACTCTTCCCCCATCTGACTTGTCGCCAGTCACCACACCACCTACCGGCGGTTACGGGCCTACTCCCGCTGCGCCTTACACAACGCCAACTACTATGGTCACAATGGTAACGCCTGGAGGGTACGTTGGCGACTCCCTCGCTAGTCTCTGCCCCGTGACGTGCAATCCTGTTGTAGGGTTCAATATGTGCCATGACAGCACGAGCTGCACGTCGACGGGAGGAAGTAGCCTCCATTGTGCCTGCCGCGGGGCTTTAGGTAGAGCGAATGGAACGCGAAAGTCTTCACTCAGCAGTTCAAGGTGTCTGGTCAACCGTTCGTGTATGTTGCAACAGGTGTGGTGTGCGACGTGGTCTGTGATGATACGCTCTGTTCGGAGGTCTTGGTGAGGCCGTTGTGTGCGTGAGAGGGTGCGAGAGTGGTGCCTTCTTCTCTTTTTTTCCTTTGTCATTTGCATGGACTTGATCTCGAGTAATCCTTATCTCTGAATGCATATTTGTTGATTTTGAGTCGTCAATGTGCAGTTTGTTTCGTGATGCTGTGAAGTGGTCAAAACAAAGTCCCCGCCAAGCCCAGCGCCAGCGGACCTCCGACACCGCCGCATCGCACGCCACTACAACGCCATGATTTCAAAGCGCGCCGACCCACTACTTACTACCACCACCCACGCCATGCGCCTTCCACATCTACACCTATCACCTAACCATACGTCCCTCTACGAACCAGACTGATGCCTCTCACCAACGTCCGCAACATTGTCCTCGTGCTCTCGGGCAAAGGCGGCGTCGGCAAATCCAGCATAACAACACAACTCGCCCTCTCCCTCTCGCTGGCCGGCAACACCGTCGGCGTCCTGGACATCGACCTCACGGGCCCGAGTATACCGCGCTTCTTTGGAATCGAGGATGCAAAGGTGAGACAGGCGCCGGGCGGGTGGATTCCGGTTGAGGTACATGGGAGACAGACATTATCGCCGAAGGATATACACAAGGAAGGCGGTAATGGGGTAGGTGAAGGAAGGGAAGTAGGCGCATTATCCTGCATGTCCCTCGGCTTCATTCTCCCCTCGCGCAGCGACGCCGTAATATGGCGCGGCCCCAAAAAGACAGCCATGGTGCGCCAGTTCCTCACCGACGTATTGTGGCCGGAAACCGACTACCTGCTCATCGACACACCTCCCGGCACGTCCGACGAACACATCTCGCTGCTCGAAACGCTCCTGAAAGAGACATCGCCTTCCCCCAATACCAGCCTTCCGTATCTCGCCGGCGCCGTCGTCGTAACCACACCGCAAGCCATCTCGATATCTGACGTTAAAAAGGAGCTGAATTTCTGCAAGAAGACGGGTATCAGGGTCTTAGGTGTGGTGGAGAATATGGCGGGTTTTGTGTGTCCGAATTGTTCGGAATGCACGAATGTCTTCAGCAAGGGGGGCGGAGAGGTCATGAGCAGGGAGTTTGGGGTACCGTTTTTGGGGTCAGTGCCGATTGATCCGGCGTTCGTACTGTTGGTCGAGGAGGGCAAGAGGCCTGTTTATCCAAAGGGCACCAAGGTGGATGGGCGGGAGATTGTTGGAAATGGTGTGGAGGATGAAGGGCAGGACGGTGGTGGCTTCGTGGATAAGTACAGGGATTGCTCGCTTTGGCCGCTTTTTGAGGGGTTTGTGGGGAGGTTGGTGGAGGATGTTGCGAGAGGGCCGCCGGCCTGAGAATGGCTATTTGCAGGACGCCGAACGCCTTCCACGTCCCCTCGAGAACCCATTTCCAGCCATGATGCAGCATGGATGCAGCTACGGCTACGGAACATTAACGATGCTGAGCGCTGGCCGAGATATACGGCACGATTTGGAGGGGCTATCGGCGCAGTGGAAAGGAGCATCACCAAACATACATTTTGGTGGAGCACAATAAATCTCTCACGAAGAGTCCCTTCAAACCTTCAACAAATGATCGATGCCCAGTATCATCACAATGAACACAGCGAGCCACAGGGTCGGATCCAAGTGAGCCTCGTCTGCGGCCGTACTTGAAACTGTAAGCCTCAACCCAAGCAGAAATTTCCACGGCGCCGATTCTACGACGCCCTCGCCTTTATGCGCCGTTTTCCTGATTCCCTCTGCCTTCTCGTCATTTCGACGACTCATTTTGATGAGCACTGGTATCTCCCCACATCGGGCTTTCGACTGGGCAAGTTCCGTACTTTCACACGCACACATAGCGGAAGTCTCGATGTAGCAAACAATCCGCTCCGCTTTGGAGGTCGGAGAGCATTTTGTTGAGCGTTACACACGTCATCGCTCGTGAGGCACTGATTTCCTATCTACTCTGCGCTCGCATATCGTCCGAACGCTAGGAACTTGCTACGCCTTTCCTCCACCCTTTCTCCCCAACTCGAACTTGCAAATCTTTGCTCACAAGTGAGAGTTCCCGCCTGGCCACCGTCGCCGTTTTCGATCAGCTGTACGTTTACCTTGGTTGCCGAGCGGCTGCCTACGCCGTGCCGTACACCTCGTTATTCGCCCACCTTCAAGCCCAACAACGTCTTGGGTACCGAGGGCTTTCTATCAGCTCCACGGCGATTTCGCTCTCAAAGGTAAGTTTGAGCAGCTTTTCGAGCTAGTGAGCAGTTTCCAACCGCTGCCACCTAGTTACCTATATAAAGCGGACGCCCGCCTGTCATTGCTCGATCGTCTCCATCCCTCCCACACCCAGCTCTTGAGTTACCAGCTCACACTATTGCGACAACAAATAAAATCTTCAGACAAACGCTTTGAGTTGTCAATTGCGACTCTACTCGTCAGTGATCTCTTCGAGAGCCGCTCAAAGCCACCTCCAACAACAGCGCCTCCCTCAACACCACGAGATGTCGCCTCACGAGCCCGAAAACAACCCCACCAACGGTCACGTCACCGACGAGGGTGAGAGCCTGAGCGATCTGAATCCGCAGGCGACCGCCGCACCTGGCGCTGGAGCTCAAGGCTTTGCCGGCTCTCAGTACCAGAACAACGAGCACATCAACAACTCCGTAGATCACGATCTTCAGCCCCACGCATCACAAGGCCAAGCTGTCATGAAATACTCGGGCGACCTCACCAACGGCGAGGCTGCGCCCACTGACCAGGAGCAAGAGCATGGACATCATCAGCGAGTCTCGATAGCTGAGATGCAAGAGCGATATCCCAACCCGCCAATGATTACTCTGCCCGCCCTGACTTCAAGCCATGGCGAGACTTTGCCCGCCGACCTGCCCATCTCGGACCTTTCTTCTCATCACGAGGTTGAAGAGTCGACCGCATCAGTACCGACCAACACTGCCGCAGCGGTCGTACCCTCTCCAACCGATCCCGCTCCTCAACTGGCAGCGAAGAGTGCAGAGTCCCTCAGGGGCAACCCGTATGCTTTCGCCGCATCCCTCTCTGCTCCCGCAGAGTCGGCCCGCCAAGATCCTGCCGACCTGGTCCAACCGCAGGCCGAGCAGGTCGACACTACCATCCCACACCCGAGCTTGAGCCCACAAGAAGGACAGCAGTCGCCGCATCCTCCTGCTGATGCTCGCGCAGAGCGTGGTCAGTATCCCACTGCGGATCAAGACGACCGCGAAGAAGGTGACAGCGACTCGGATGCGATGGAGATTACCCAGAACGACGCTTCGGACGAGTCAGGATCTGAAGACGAAAATGAGGTTGATGATGAAGAGGTGGAAGACATGCGAGCCAAGCTGCAGAGCGGAGTCGCTAGGGCTATGTCGCAGACGGGTCAGCAGCCGCAGCAGCAGTACATTTCCAACGGCACGGCATCTCAGAACATGGCCCAAGGTCAACGCAGCGTAAGTCATCATGCTGTCCAGGGACAGCCTGGCTATAGCGGTTATGGTGTAACACCTGGCATGCAGCATTTTCCGGTGCAACCTCACGGTCTGAACTCGAATGCTCACGGTAATGGGTTCGTTAACAATCTTCGGGATCACCACGACTTCAGCATGCCTCTCACTCAGGAGACGCTAGCGCATATGAAGGCAAGCCCACACCAACAGCAGCAAGCTCCCAAGATTCTACCATACACCAACTATGACGTTCATGGGTATCCGGTCCAGTCGTACGGTCAAGGTTCTGCCTCTCAAGGGTTCGGTACTCCTTATTCGCCATTTCCATTCAACATGCAGTCTGCACAGCGTTCGCAGAATGGCTACATGCCCATGCAGTCAGCTGCACCCGCAAACATTAGTAGATATCAGCAAATGATGAGCAAGCAGCGGGCCCTGGGCGAAGAAGGGAATGCTGACGACAATTCTGACGACAATAATTGCGGCGACGACGAACCACTTCGTACTCGGGTCGCGCGCCACCCATCCGCCTTGAGCGATGTTGACTCTGTCATGGGCAACTATCCCACCAAGCAAGCCAGTGCACAGTACGACGAGCATGACTGTGGAGAGGCTAGCGACGATGACGACTTCCAGATCATCGAGTCTAAGCCCGTCTCTAAGGCAAAGTTGGGATTCAGGCCAGCCGCTAAAGCAGCCACCAAGCCTACCGCGAAGGATACCACCAAGTCCTCGAAAGCCACAAAGGCAGCACCCACCCCCAAGACATCCAAGAAAACAACGCCTGCCAGCAAAGACGTAAAGGCTACCCCCGCCCAAGCCGCAAAGGCCACGTCCAAGCCATCCGCCAAACCGCCCGCCGAGTCCGCCGCTTCCTCCTCAGCCAGCGATGCACCCATCGACTTCAAGCTCCCCACATTCGAGGCCAAAATTGAACACGGTGAGATAAAGCACGACCCAGCAGTCGCGACAATCTCTATCCCCGGCCTTGTGCGTGAAGACTTACTTCTCTCAGTCGACCACGGTGAGCAAGAAGCGCTCCTTCTGACTGAGCTCTTCCTGCCCACCCACAAAGCTTTCTCGTTCCCCGACCCTGAGCCCGCTACCGCCGTCCTGAACTTCCACACCATCGCTGTCATGGTAATCGAGGCCTTCGTGCAGTACGAGATCGGCGACGAATTTGGCACCGGACGTGGACACTGGCACGACGAGCACGACAATGACACAGATATAGATTACGCACGTCTACGCGACGCCAAGGACGCGGACCCAGACGAGATCTTCTTCGCGGTGATTGATCGCTGGCGCGCGGGGCTCGCGAGCAACAAGCAGCCTGCGAAGCTGGTGCGCGGTAGCCAGGAGTTCTGCGACGTCGCGCTGCAGATCATTGAGTATATCAAGGAGAATGGGTTGGTCAAGCAGCGCCAGCGTGCGGTGAGGAGCGATAAGGGTGTCAACAAGGGAGCAAAGAAGGGCAAGGATGATGCTGAGGGCGAGAAGAGGGGTGTCAAGAGGGGCGCGCAGAAAATTAATGAGGTAGAGGCCAGGAAGAAGCCGAAGACTGCGGCGGCGACCAAGGGAAAGGCAGCGGCACCTAAGGGCAAGACTGCGACGCCAAAGGGCAAGGCTGCAGCTCCAAAGAGGAAGTCGAGGGCGAAGGGGCCGCAAGTTACGGTTGTGAAGGCGTCGGCGAAGAAGTAGCGGTGTTTGAACAAGGACTGTGAGGAGGGACTGTGGAGTAATGAGATGGGCGTTTACGTCGGCGTTGGTGGAAAAGAGGACTCAGAGGAAAGGTCTGCTGATGGTTCGAGCCTGTAACACGGGCACATGGGCTCCAATAGCTTGAAATTTCAAGTCTTACGGAGTGGCGTTTCTGGACTTCATTCTTTCCGCTCATGTATGAATTGTACCTTCGATATGCTTTTCCATGCCCTTCTTCCCCTATGTTACTCTGCTCATTCAGCCAGCGTTACGGACATACATGATCTCAGCCTGCACTAGATCTTGATATGCTCTATTTCAGAGTGATGAGAGAATTGCAATACGTCAGATCTCGCCATGGTTATTCACGCGTTCTGTGCGTCGGTAACTATCGACACAGACTGCGAGCGTCATGTTGAGTCACTTCGGACTACATCTGTGAACATCTCCTCCACGGCGCTGAGGGAAATCAGTCTTTCTACCAAGTGATTGATCCAAGCTCGATCCGTCAATTCAAAAAAGCCCATACACCTCCATGATGGAATGCACAGTGCGCTTCAAGACCTTCTCTCCAGTGACTCCCGGCCCTCCTCGTCGTCGCGCAAGTTTTCCACAACGAGGAAGGGTCCGACGACTTCCTTGAACGATGCAAAGTCGAGTTGGTATAAACCACTCGGCTGCTAAATCAACTGCAGAAGGGAACCTCGCTACTCATCGGCGCCTTCGCCTAGTGATCGTACATTAAGCGCCAATTATATTGTCAAGAAAACCAATCCAGCGAGTTCATCTAATAGCTAATACATCGAGCTTCCTGCGCTTCGTTCATACGGTCGACTTGCATCTTGTACTTTTCAAGGTACTCTTGTATTGGCAAGGCATGATGATTAGTGTACAGTATTAGGAATCAGTATCACAGAGAGTAGAGAGGTTCTTCAACAATCCGGAAATCTGTTGCTTTTGTTTTTGTCCACATCCATCTCAGGCTTGCTGCTCATCAAACGCCTCCACCTGCTAATAATACCCACAGACTCCTTACTCCATCCCATGCAGCTTATGTTCCCTCACACACCTCCTCGCCACCCTCCTCACTTCTTCGTACCGCCCCGGGTGACTCCATACCCACACCAACACGCCCCTAGGCCAGTACACCGCTGGATCTAGACCTGCAGCTTCCATGTCGTGCTCAAGTTCCTGCATTTGGTGGCTGTGCATGTATGGGTTTATGCGCTTTTCGAACTCGTTGTATTCAGAGGCGTGGCTGAAGGGCGAGGCGAAAAATGGAAGTAGCTCGAGAAGAGGTGAAGCCTTCGCGGGTTGTGCGGAGTTGAGAAGCATGCTGATATTGGCGAAGAAGTTGGTGCTTGAGTTCGAGAGCGGCTTTTGTGTCCTTATTATCGGCTCGTAGATCGTTCGCTGAGGGACAAGGATAGAGACAGAGAAAATTTAAGCAATTGCTGGAACGTTCGTGAAGTGCGTCGTTTTCACGACAGCGCGTGATGATGTGACAAACTTCACCACAACAGTGTCAGATGATCACGTTGAGGATAACCAACTTCACGCAAACTAGAACAAGCGGTTTGTGACGCGTGCTCTACTTGGAGCTGTCTCGCAAAAATATCACGCGATATTGAAGTCGGCTTTTGTAAAACACTTTCGGCAAGCTTGTGTGCGCGGGACACGATCATGTCGCAATAGTCGATGATTGTGCAACAATTTGAATGAGCAATTACGGGCACCTGTATGAATATCATGGAGCGACTCCTTTTTAGCATTCAAGGACAGTCCGTTTCTAGTCACAGTACGAAGAAATGCCGGCGGCCATCATGACTCAGGTAAGTAAGAGCCTCATCACTTGGAGGTGTTACTGACACACCTAGCGTCTTGACCCTACTCGGGAGTGTTTCTTCGTTCGACCGGCTGAGATACGGAACCTCGTGTATGACTTCTACTTCGAAGACCTGGCTTGCCGTGTGCAAGCTGCGAGGGCGCGAGCTGCGGCACGCGCTTACAATGACGGAACAGACGGTGAAGAAGACGCAGACGAAGAAGACGAAGCGAATGATACATCCTTCCAGGATGAAAATGAAGATTTCGTAGTAGAAGAAGATGGCGTCGAAAGCGACAACGACTA
>Ga0265780_10001544_pt1 | contig 32343 bp, 26 predicted proteins | sample P1T30metagenome_FD_192432 | JGI IMG/M metagenome (GOLD analysis project Ga0265780, IMG submission 192432) | Plant litter microbial communities from East Loma Ridge, Irvine, California - P1 T30 | ecosystem: Environmental > Terrestrial > Plant litter > Unclassified | place: USA: California... | reverse complement strand
CCGCCCTCGCTCGTGTCGTGGTCAGCTCCGCGGGCGGAACGCCCCGTAGTGGACGGTGCGGGGAGCGGCGCCCGGCGTCGTCTCGACGAAGGTCAGGTCGTAGACGGACGGCGCCACGAGCATGTAGGTGAGCGACCAGTCGCCGGTGGCCGAGACGTCGACGGGCCCTGTGATGCGGGTGCCCCACTTGTTCTGCACGTGGACGTCGGCCCGGGGGTCTGCCGTGCCCCGGAACGTCGTCATCGCGGTCGAGACGTAGCCCGCGTCGCGCTCGGGGCTGGTGACCCGGAACTCGGGGCGGACAGGGTCGGGGCTGATGGTGAAGGGGCCGTCCTTCGTGGCCTGGCCGTCGAGGGACTGGCCGACCCACAGGGTGTAGACGCTCGGGGCGACGAGCACGCGGTCGTGCTGCCAGGTGCCGTCGGCGGACACGGGGATGCCCTTCGCGAGTTCCGTGCCCCACGCGTTCGTGAGGGTCACGCTGGCCCGGGGAGTCGCGGTGCCCTGGATGCGGGTGGCTGCCCCCGACGAGTAGGTCGACGGGCCCGTGACCACGCCGGGCCTCAGGGGGGAGGGCGCCGGTGCCGTGGTGGCGAGGGCGACGACGTCGGTGGTTCGGTTGAGGCCTCGACCGATCTGCACGACCTCGAGCTCGTGCCCGGTGTCGTCGAGGGCGCTCGTCGTGAGGTGCCAGCTGCCGGAGGCGAGGACGGCGACCGCGGGTGCGAGCCACGACGTGGACCCCTTCTCGCGGACGCGGACCTCGCCGCGAGGGATCCCCGTGCCCGAGAGGGTCACGGGTCCGCCGCCGTGCGGTGAGCCGTCGACGGGGCTGACGACGGCGACCGCGGCGCCGTAGTCGAGATCGAGGGCGTCGGTGTCCACGGTCTCGCCGCCGAGCGTCTGCCGGAGGGTCACCGTGTGGACGCCGCCCGCATCCGGGGCGAGCACGGGGAAGTCGACGACGCCCTCGGTGCTGGTGGCGCCGGAGCCGAGCGGACCGCCCTGGCGGTCGACGGCCTCGACGACGGAGCCGGGGGTCGCGGTGCCGGCGATGCGGGCCCTCTCCGCTCGCTGCGGGGGGAACGACCCCGTGACGTCGAGCGGCGTGCCGACGAAGAACGAGAGCTCGAAGGCGTCGATCCTCGACTCGCCTCGGAACTCGGCCAGGTGCACCGTGGCGGGACCCAGGTCGAGCGAGGACAGGGGCGCCTGCCAGGTGCCGTCGGCCGTCGCCTCGACCTCGAAGGAGTCGTCCACCACGATGGTCGCGTCTGGCTCGGACGTGCCGGTGACCACAGCCGTTCGACGAGCGAGGTCGATCTCCGTCACGGTCGCGGCGAGCGACGTTGGACGAGGTGGCGGGGCCGAGGTCGAGGTCGAGGTCGTCACGACGGCGTCGGGCGCTGTCGCCGTGGGCGGTGTCGCGACGGGCGTCGGTGAGCCTGCCGCGGCGAGGCCGAGCTGTGCGACGGCGACAGCCGCAGCGATCATGGTCGAGCGGGGGTGGATTCTCATCGTCGGTCCCATCTGCTGCTGACCGTCGACATGACGGTCTGGATATTAATAGCAGATGTCATGAGTTCAGTCTCGTGGACCGGCGAACGACTCGACGGCCCCCGCCTGCAGGCGGGGGCCGTCGAGTCGTCGTGCGGGTGGTGCTCAGCGGGCGGTGACGGTGTTGCCCGCGCCGTCGGTGTTGAGGACGGGCTCGTTGTCTCCGCCGTGACGGACGGTGTTGTCGTCGCCTTCGGCGTCGACCTGGTCGACGGAGTCGACGGTGACGGTGTTGCCGTCGCCCATGAAGACGACGACCTTCGCGGGCCCGGCGGTGACGGTGCCGCCGTTGCCGTTGACGACGATGGTGTCGCAGCCGTCCGGCAGCGACTTCTCGGTCTCTCCGCCCTCGTCGAACTGCATCCACGCGACGCCGTCGACGCAGGTGTCGTCGGCCGGGGCAGCGGCGGTGGGGCTGGAGGTCGATGTCGGGCGGGGGGAGTCGTCGGAGGCGCTGGTGCAGCCGGCGACGGCCGTCGCGAGGGCGCCGGTGAGGGCGAGGGTGAGCAGGAGGCGCTTCGGGGTCATGGGTTGTCCTTGGTTCGTCGAGGGGAGGCGGGGCCGCCGTGGTCGGCGGCCCCGCCGGGGGTGCGGACCGAGGGGGTCGGTCAGCGGGGCTGATCAGCCGTCAGGGTCAACCGCGAGGCTTGAAGTCGACGACCTGGGCCATCTCCTCGGTCTCGGTGCCCTTGTCCTGGATGAAGTTGATCGACCAGGTGGAGGTGCCCATGTTGGCGCGGGTCCAGGACCAGGTGCTGTCCGGGCGGACGGGGGCGGTGCCGAGTGTGGTGCCGAACTTGTTCTCGACCTGCAGCGTCTTGCCCGCGGTGGCGCTGCCCTCGAAGGTGAAGCCGGTGTTCGGGACGTAGCCGTCCTTCGCGTCGGCGGGGTTGGTGACCGTGACGACGGGCGCGGGTGCGGGAGTCTCGGCGGTCGGGGCGAAGTTGGCGACCTGTGCCTTGGCTTCGCTCGGGGTGCCCTTGTCCTGGATGAAGTTGATCGTCCAGATCGAGGTGCCCATGTTGGCGCGGGTCCAGGACCAGGTGCTGTCCGGGCGGACGGGGGCGGTGCCGAGTGTGGTGCCGAACTTGTTCTCGACCTGCAGCGTCTTGCCCGCGGTGGCGCTGCCCTCGAAGGTGAAGCCGGTGTTCGGGACGTAGCCGTCCTTCGCGTCGGCGGGGTTGGTGACCGTGACGACGGGCGCGGGTGCGGGAGTCTCGGCGGTCGGGGCGAAGTTGGCGACCTGTGCCTTGGCTTCGCTCGGGGTGCCCTTGTCCTGGATGAAGTTGATCGTCCAGATCGAGGTGCCCATGTTGGCGCGGGTCCAGGACCAGGTGCTGTTCGGGCGGACGGTGGTGGTGCCGAGTGTGGTGCCGAACTTGTTCTCGACCTGGATGGTCTTGTCGGCGGTGCCGGTGCCCTCGAAGGTGAACGAGGTGTTCGGGACGTAGCCCTCCTTCGCGTCGGAGGGGTTGGTCACCGTGACGAGGGGCGCCGGGGCGGGAGTCTCGGCGCTGGGCTTGAAGTTCAGCACCGTCGCGGTCGACTGGGTGGTCTCGCCCTTGTCCTGGATGAAGTTGATCGTCCAGGTGGAGGTGCCCATGTTGGCGCGCGTCCACGACCAGGTGCGGTCGTCCTCGACTCGGGCAGTGCCGAGGGTGGTGCCGAACTTGTTCTCGACCTGCAGCGTCTTGCCGGCGGTGCCCGTGCCCTCGAAGGTGAAGGAGGTGTTCGGGACGTACCCGGCCGTGGCGTCGGCGGGGTTGGTGACCGTGACGGGGGCTGCCTCCCCGGCTTCGGGGTTGAGGGTCACCGTGGAGCGGGTGGTGTTGTCGCCCTTGCCGGTCTGGGTGGCCTCGAGGACGTGCTTGCGGTCGTCGACGTTGGTGGTGCGGATGGTCCATCGTCCGCTCTGCAGGACCTCGGCGGTGCCGAGGACGGTGGTGCGGCCCTGCTCGCGGACGGCGACCTGGGCGCCGATCTCGCCGGTGCCCTGGAGGGTGACGGGACCGCCGTCGTGGGCCATGCCATCGACGGGGGCGGTGATCGCGACGGCGGCGCCGTAGGGTGCGGTCACGATGACCTCGCCCGTGGCCTCGTCGTCGATCTCCTGGTGGACGCGGAGGTCGTAGTCGCCGCCGGCGTCGGGGGCGGTGATCGGGGTCGACCAGGCGCCGGAGCCGAGGCGGGCGTCGGTGCGGGCGATCTCGTCGCCGTCGACGTCGCGGACCACGATGGTCGCGCCGGGGTGGGCCGTGCCGGAGAGGACGGCGTCCTGGCCCAGGTCGTCAGGGAACGACACGGCGCCGGTGACGGGGACGACCTCGAGCTCGGCGTCGATCGTGGTCGTGCCGGTCTTCGTGCCGTTCTGGTACTGCTCGAGGGTCACGGGGTTCGAGCCGAGCTTGAGGCCGGTGAGCTGGCGGGACCACGTCCCGTCGCTGCCGGCCTGCACCTGGTCCTCGCCGTTGATGACGACGAACGCACGCGGGATCGCGGTGCCCGAGATCTGGGCGGTCCGGTTCGGGATGTCGACCGAGTCGACCTTCCCCGAGAGCTCGTTGATCGCGATCTCGGAGCGGACCCCGTCGGTCCGGTTGAAGATGAACGCCGTGCCGAGATCCGCTGCGGCGTCGTTCAGGACGAACGAGAACGTCCTGTCGGCCTTCGCCTTCTCGATCTGCACGGCCTCAGCCGTGAGTCGGCCGGGCGAGACGTAGATGTCGGCGTTGGCCGTGGCCGCCGTTCCGCTGACGACGATCGACCCGTCGCTCCGGTGGTCGACCGTGACGTCGGTCGGAGCGGCTGCCCGGGACGTCGCCTTCGTCTGCCAGAGCCCGTCCTGCCAGTACTTCACGCGGATTCTCTCGCCAGCGCCGAGGCCGGCGCTCAGCTTGATGGTGGCGTTGCCGTTCTGGTCGGTGCGGGCGGACCCCCCGTTGCCGTTCCCGCCGTCCATGTCCTCGAGGTAGACGTTGGCGTTGCGGACCGTCCCCGTGATGGTCAGGGTGACCGAGTCGTCGGTCGCGTCGTAGGACGTGACGTGGTCCAGGTAATTCCAGGCACCGGTCGCCTCGCCGGTGACGGTCCAGCCAGGGTTGCCCCCCGAGGTCAACGACAGCCAGGTGTCGTCGCCCCGGACGGTGCCGGCGACGACGCCCCCCTGTGCTGAGAGCTTGCCCTCGGTCGTGAGGGTGAACGTGCTCACCGAGCCTGCCGGGATGGCTGAGCAGCTGGTCATCATCAGGCGCTGGTCGTTGCCGGTGCTGACGCCCGGGGCGTACACGCACTTGTCGCCCTGGGAGATGCGACCTGAGGTGCCCAGGCTGGGCAGGCTCCAGGTGCCAGCCGCGGCGGCGGCCTCGAGGTACGTCGAGTGCTGCGACCAGGTCAGCTGCCCGGCAGCGTTCGAGGCGGGCGCATGGATGGCCCACCGCCCGAAGACGAACGGCGTCGAGACCCGGTCGGTGGTCGCCGACTCGGCGGAGGTCGGCGGTGCTGCGACGGCTGCGGCGGGTCCGAAGCTGAGGCCGGTGACGATCGTGGCTGCGGCGAGCCCGACCGCGCCGACGCGCTGGAGAGATTTCTTCATGTGGTGGGGGCGTTCTTTCATGTCTGGGCAGCACGTGGGCCGCCAGGCGAACAGATGGTGAAATGTTACGCACGAAACAAGACATCCGCAACATGGTCCTCGCCCGGCTTGCGAGTCGGGCTCGGCCACGTAGACTTGAGCCAGCTCCGCTCAAGTTCGAGAAAGGCACATCCATGGCGAACATGCAGGGCGCTCCGGCCTCCGACGAGAAGCAGAAGAGCGCACTCGAGAAGTACGGCGTCGACCTCACCGCCATCGCGCGCAGCGGCAAGCTCGACCCCGTGATCGGCCGCGACGCCGAGATCCGTCGCATCAGCCAGGTGCTCACCCGCCGCACCAAGAACAACCCCGTGCTCATCGGCGAGCCCGGCGTCGGCAAGACCGCCGTCGTCGAGGGCCTCGCCCAGCGCATCGTCGAGGGCGACGTCGCCGACTCCCTCAAGGACAAGCGGCTCATCAGCCTCGACCTCGCCGCCCTCGTCGCCGGTGCGAAGTACCGCGGAGAGTTCGAGGAGCGCCTGAAGGACGTGCTCGGCGAGATCACCCGGAGCGACGGCCAGGTCATCACCTTCATCGACGAGCTGCACACCCTGATGGGCGCGGGCGGCGGAGAGGGCTCGGTCGCCGCCTCCAACATGCTGAAGCCGATGCTCGCGCGGGGGGAGCTGCGCCTGATCGGCGCGACGACGCTCGACGAGTACCGCCAGTACATCGAGAAGGACGCTGCTCTCGAGCGACGGTTCCAGCAGGTCTACGTCGGGGAGCCCAGCGTGGAGGACACCGTGGCCATCCTCCGCGGCCTCAAGGAGAGGTACGAGGCGCACCACGGGGTCACGATCACCGACGGCGCCCTGGTGGCCGCCGCCTCCCTGTCGAACCGGTACATCCCGAGTCGTCAGCTGCCCGACAAGGCGATCGACCTCGTCGACGAGGCGGGCTCCCGCCTCAAGATGGAGATCGACTCGTCGCCCGTCGAGCTCGACCAGCTCTACCGAGGGCTGGTGCGCCTGCAGATCGAGGAGCTGGCGCTCAAGAAGGAGAAGGACGACGCCTCCCTCGCCCGGCTGGCGACCCTCCGCGAGACCATCGCCCAGCAGCAGGCCGCCCACGACGAGCTCGCCGCTCGCTGGACGGCCGAGAAGGCCGCGCTGCAGGGCGTCGGCACCCTGCGGAGCGATCTCAACGAGGCGCGCATCGACGCCGACCGGGCCCTCCGCGAGGGGCGCTACGAGGACGCCGCGCGCATCAGCTACGAGCGCATCCCCGACATCGAGAAGCGCCTGGCCGACGCCGAGTCGTTCGAGCAGTCCGACGAGCGCCTCGTCAGCGACAGCGTGACCGACGCCGACATCGCCGAGGTCGTGGCGGCCTGGACCGGCATCCCCGTCGGGCGCCTCCTCAGCGGCGAGACGGAGAAGCTGCTGCACCTCGAGAGCGAGCTCGGGAGGCGCCTCATCGGCCAGAGGAAGGCGGTCCAGTCCGTCAGCGAGGCCGTCCGGCGCACCCGCGCGGGCATCAGCGACCCCGACCGGCCGACCGGCTCGTTCCTGTTCCTCGGCCCGACCGGCGTCGGCAAGACCGAGCTCGCGAAGGCCCTCGCCGACTTCCTCTTCGACGACGAGAAGGCCCTCGTGCGCATCGACATGAGCGAGTACGGCGAGAAGCACAGCGTGTCCCGCCTGGTGGGCGCGCCTCCCGGGTACGTCGGCTACGAGGCCGGCGGCCAGCTGACGGAGGCGGTGCGTCGTCGCCCCTACAGCGTCGTCCTCATGGACGAGGTCGAGAAGGCCCACCCCGAGGTGTTCGACGTGCTGCTGCAGGTGCTCGACGACGGGCGGCTGACGGACGGGCAGGGGCGGACCGTCGACTTCCGCAACACGATCCTCGTGCTCACCTCGAACCTCGGCTCGCAGGTCATCACCGACCCCGGCCTCAGCGACCCCGAGAAGGAGGAGCTCGTCCAGGGGCTCGTGCGCCAGGCGTTCAAGCCCGAGTTCGTGAACCGGCTCGACGACATCGTGGTCTTCTCGACCCTGAGCACCGACGACCTGGGGCAGATCGTCTCGCTCTACGTCGACCGCCTCGGCCGCCGCCTGGCCGACCGTCGGCTGTCGCTGGCCGTGACGCCCGATGCCCGCGCCTGGTTGGCGGAACGGGGCTACGACCCGATCTACGGCGCCCGGCCCCTCCGTCGCCTCATGCAGAGGCAGATCGACGACCAGCTGGCCATGGCCCTGCTGGGCGGGTCGATCGTCGACGGCGACACCGTGAGGGTCGACGTCACCGCCGGTGCGGACGGCCTCAGCGTCGAGCGGCACGACGTCTCCGAGCCGGATCGGGGCGACCTCGACGACCTGGGCTGAGCCGAGCGCGAGCAAACGCCCCTCGGTGCTCGGGAGTCGAGCACTGGTCAGATGTCAGTTCTGCATGTAATATACAGGGCATGCAGATCATGAGCGTCGTCGGTGCCCGGCCCCAGTTCGTCAAGCTGGCTCCCATGGCCCGGGCGTTCGCCGGCCGGTGCGACCACGTGGTGGTCCACACCGGCCAGCACTACGACTCGTCGATGTCCGACGTGTTCTTCGACGAGCTCGAGATCCCCCGCCCCGACGAGCAGCTCGACATCGGCTCGGCTCCCCACGGGGCCCAGACGGGTCGCATGCTCGAGGCGGTCGAGGGCGTGCTGGATCGTCGCCGCCCCGACGTCGTGCTGGTCTACGGCGACACCAACTCCACGCTCGCCGCGACCGTCGCCGCGGTGAAGCTCGGCATCCCCGTCGCGCACCTGGAGGCGGGGCTGCGGTCGTTCGACCGCGCCATGCCCGAGGAGCACAACCGGGTCATGACCGACCACGCCGCCGACCTCCTCCTGGCACCGACCGAGATCGCCCTGCGTCACCTCCGCGACGAGGGGCTCGGGCGTCGTTCGGTGCTGGTCGGCGACGTCATGACGGACGTCCTCCTCGCGGTGCGCGACCGCCTCGCGGCGGGGCGCGGCGCGCGCCTCGGGCCGGTCGAGCCGGGGTCGCCCTACGTCCTCGCGACGCTGCACCGGCCGTCGAACACCGACGACCCCCGTCGGCTGGGCGAGGTGCTGGACGGCCTGACGGCCGTCGCCGAGCAGGGGCGCACCGTGCTGCTGCTGGCTCATCCTCGGCTGCGGGCCCGCGCCTCCTCGTGGGGCATCGATCTCGAGCGGCCGGGCTTCGTCGTCGTGCCGCCGGTCGGCTACCTCGACCTGGTCGGGCTGCTCGGGGGCGCCGACGGCGTCGTGACCGACTCGGGCGGCCTCCAGAAGGAGGCGTTCCTCCTGCGGCGACCGTGCGTCACGGTCCGGGCCGACACCGAGTGGGTCGAGACCGTCGAGCTCGGCTGGAACGAGCTGGTGGGCGATCGCCCCCTCGACATCGCCTCGCGCCTGTCGGCGCTGCCGTGCCCCGAGACGTCCGCGGCGCCCTACGGAGACGGCCACGCCGCCGACCGGGTGGTCGACGCGGTGCTCGCCCGCTTCTGAGCGGGGGTGCACTTGCTTGTGCGCCCGCTCATCGTCCCCTAATATGTCACACATCGCCGAGTCGGGCGATGGCACCCGAGAGGCCCGATCAATGCGCGTCACCGACATCCTGAGAGCTCTGCTCGCCAGCTGGCTCCTCGTGGTGCTCGGCGTCGTGGCAGGCGGCGGCCTCGGCTACGCCGTCTCGGCGGCCGCGACCCCGACCTACGTGAGCAGCGCGAAGGTCTTCGTCGCCGTGCGGGGGCAGTCCGACACGACCGCGATGGAGATCGCGTCGGGGTCGAACGCGGCGCAGCAGAAGATCAAGACCTACACGACGCTCGTCACGACGCCGCGGGTGCTCGGCCCCGTCGTCGCCGACCGGGGGCCGAGCGTCACGGTCGACGACCTCGCCGCGCAGGTGTCGGCGACCTCGCCGACGGCCAGCACGCTGATGACCGTGGCCGTGACCGACGTCGACCCGCAACGGGCCGCAGAGCTGGCGAACGAGGTCACCGAGAGCCTGCGCGACGTGGTGACGACCGAGCTCGAGCCGGAGTTCGCGCCCGGCGTGCCGTCCGTCACGATGGAGGTGGTCGAGCCCGCCGTGCCTGCGGCCGCGCCCGCCACCCCGCGCACGGCCGCGAACGTCGGCCTCGGCCTCGTGCTCGGCCTCGCCGCCGGTGCCGCCGCGGGCCTCGCCCGACGAGCCCTCGACACGAAGGTCAGGGGGCGTGGCGACCTCGTCTCCGAGGGGGAGCTCGCCGTCGTCGGGGAGATCCCCTTCGACCCGCAGGTGCGTCGGCGACCGGTGGTGGCCGCCGAGGGCGGCGCCAGCGTGCAGGCCGAGGCGTTCCGCATGCTGCGGACCAACATCCGCTTCCTCGGCGCCGGGTCATCGGCGCGGTCGTTCGCCGTCAGCTCCGCCGGGCCGAGCGAGGGCAAGACCACGACGACGGCGAACCTCGCCGTCTCGCTGGCGGAGGCCGGGCTGCGCACCGTGGTGGTGGACGCCGACATGCGGCGCCCCAACCTCGCGAAGATCCTCGGCATCGAAGGAGCGGTGGGGCTCTCCGACGTGCTGATCGGCCGCTTCGAGCTCGATCAGGTGCTCCAGCGGTGGGGCCACGACGGCCTCACGGTGCTGCCGGCCGGCGAGGTGCCGCCGAACCCCAGCGAGCTGCTCGGGTCAGGAGCCATGCGGGCGTTGCTCGACGACCTGGGCGAGCGGTACGACGTGGTCGTGGTCGACACGCCGCCCCTGCTGTCGGTCACCGACGCCGCGCTGATCAGCGAGATGGTCACGAGCGTCCTGCTCGTGGTCGCGACCGGGCGCACCCGTCGTGCCCAGGTCACAGCGGCTGTCGAGCGGCTCGACGCCGTCGGCGGCACGCCCCGTGCCGCCGTCCTCACCATGGGGCGGCGTCGTCGGTCCGACTCTCGCTACTACTACTACAGCGAGACCGCGGTGCCGCGGCGTCGCCTCCTCGGGTTCCTCCGCCGGGCCTGACCTGCGGAGGCGCTCCGCAGCGGGTCGTGGCCGACGGGCCTGGCCGTGACGTCCTCGCGAGACGACCCCCGCTCGACGACGGGTGCGGACCTCCCGCTGCGCACCGCGCCTCCTCTCGGCGACCGTCCCGCCCGCCCGGCCGACGGCGGCGCCCGACCCGCCGCGCCTCTCCTCCTCGACCTGTCCCTGCCCCTGCCCCTCCGACCGAACGGAACACCATGACCGCCACGCCTCCCGACATCGTCCACGTCTCGAGCGCCCATCCCTGGACCGACAACCGCGTGCACCTGCGCGAGGCGGCCGGTGCGGCCCAGGCGGGGTACCGCGTTCGACTGGTCGCCGTCGAGAGCGACGTGACCGCGGGGGAGACGGGCGTCGAGGTCGTGACCATCCCGCGTCGTCGTCGGCGCGCACGGATGACGATCAGCTCGGCGCAGGCCGTGTGGCTGGCCCTGCGGTCGAGGGCACGGGTGTGCCACCTCCACGACCCCGAGCTCGTCTGGGCGGTGCCGGTGCTGCGGGCAGCGGGGCGCCGCGTCGTGTTCGACGCCCACGAGGACCTCCCCGACCAGGTCGTGTCGAAGGCGTACGTGTCCGCGAGGCTGGCGCGACCCGCGCGGGCGGTCGCACGCGCGGTGGTGGCGCTCGTCTCGACGGCCGACCGGGTCGTGGCGGCCACCGAGACCATCGCCCTGGCCTACCCGGCGGGCACGACGGTCCTGGTGCGCAACTACCCGCGGCTCCGGGCCGAGGAGGCGGCCGCACTCGACGCGAGCCGGCGTGCGCCGGTCGTCGCCTACGTCGGCGCCCTGACGGCGAACCGGGGTTCGGCCGCGCTGGCGGGGCTCACGCGCTCGCGGGAGTTCCCGCCCGGCTGGCGACTCGAGATGGCCGGTCACGTCTCGGCGCCCGAGGCTGCCGAGCTGACAGTCCGGCCCCGCACCGACGACCTGCCGCTCGTCTTCCACGGGCGGCTGGCTCCCGACGCCACGCGCGACCTCCTGCTCCAGGCGCGGGTGGGCCTCGTCGTCTTCGAGCCCACCGCAGCGCACCTGAACTCCCTGCCCACCAAGCTCTTCGAGTACATGGCGGCGGGCCTGGCGGTCGTCGTCAGCGACTTCCCGCTCTGGCGGCGGCTGCTGGAGCACCTCGACTGCGCGACGTTCGTCGACCCCGCCGACGTCGACGCCGTGGCACGGGCGGTCGCGGCCTACCACGACGACCCCGACCTGCTCGACCGGCACGGCCGCAACGGCCGTCGAGCGGCTCTCGAGACGTTCAGCTGGGACGGCGAGGAGAGGGCGCTCCTCGGCCTCTACGACGACCTGATCGGGCCCCCGCGCGCGAGCCTCGCCGGGAGCCCGTCGTGACCGGCCTCGGCTCCGGCTCCGGGGCCAGCTCGGCCGCGCCCGCGCCCGTGCGGGTGCGGGTGCTCGTGGTGTGCACGGGCAACCTCTGCCGGTCGCCGCTGTTCGCCGCCCTGCTGGCGCGTGACGTCGACCCTGCGCGGGTCGACGTCACGAGCAGGGGCACGCAGGCAGCCCTCGGCGCGCCCGTGCCGGCGGCGACCCGCGCGGCCGGGCGCCGGCTGGGGATCGACCTCGAGGGGCACGTGCCCCGGGCCGTGGCCGTCGCCGACCTCGACGCCGCCCACCTCGTGCTCACGGCCACGCGTCGTCATCGACGAGACCTCGCCCGCACGTCGCCGGCGGTCGCGTCGCGCGCGTTCACCATCGCCGAGTTCGCCCGCCTCGCGGAGGCGGCGCTCGCCGACTCGACGCCCGGCATCTCGGTGGACACGCCTGAGCGTGGTGTTTCCCGTCGGGCGGGCGCGGACGCGTCGCCGCTCACCCTCGAGGCCCTGCTGCGCATGCGGGGCAGCGTGCTGCGCCCCGACGACGCCGGTGACGACGACGTCCCCGACCCCATGGGCCGCCGAGCGGGCGTTCACCACCGCGTCGCCCGCCGACTGGCCTCGGCTGCTGAGGACGTGGCTGCCGTGCTCGGCCTCGTGGCCGTCGACCCCGGGGCCGACCGGAGGCTGCCCGGGGGCTCGAGCAGGAGCGGGGCAGGAAGCTCGGGCGTCGAGGTGGCGTCGGTCGTCCCGGGGACGACGGAGGCTGGCGCCGCTCCTCCCTCGGAGGCTGCCTGGGCGAGCCGTCGCGAGGCTCGGGCTGCCGCGGCGGCGGGAGATCGCCGGGCTCCGCTGCCGCGTCGATCGGCGAGCCCGGTCGCCGGGTCGCTGGTCACGCCTCCGTCGGGAGGCCGCGACGCAGGCCCTGGCTCGTCCGCCCCGGGGCGACGTGCCCGACGGGGCGAGACCGGGTCGAGGGGGTTCGCCACGGCGTGACGGGGGCGCCGGCCGGCGCGCTCGTCAGGCGTCGTCGGCCCAGCGACGCACGACGGCGCCCTTGTTCCACACGGGCAGGTCGGTCTCTCGCCAGTCGTTCGCGAGCAGGTCGACGAGGTTGTCCGAGCTCGCCACCGCGACGCCCCGCACCGGCCCGGGCGCGCCCGGGGCCCGGCTGACTGTCGTCGCCGACACGGTGACCGTGTTCGCCCCGCTGCGGGCCTCGACGGCGGAGACCGCGCCTCCCGGGGTCGACGGCACCAGGCCCGAGACCGTCGTCCGCGTCACCGTCAGGGCGTCGTTCGAGTGGTAGGCCAGCACGCCCCGGTCGACGCAGCCCTCGAGAGCCGTGCGGCTGACCACGACGTCGCGGGTCAGGTAGAGCACGACTCCGCCCTCGGTCCCGCCCCCGTGGCCGCGGACGGTGTTGCCGGTCACGAAGCCCGTGGCGCGCTCGGCCGCGTCGCCGACGCTGGTGCCCGCGCCCTTGACGAGGATGCCCGCGCCGGGCGTGGCGAGGTCGATGCGCTCCACGACGTTGTCGGCGACCACGAAGCCGAGCGGCGCGTGCCGGTACGAGCGGTCGAGCTCGTCGCGGCAGGGCACGACCGCGATGCCGACGCGGCAGTCGCGCACCACGTTGTCGCGGATGACGACCCGGTCGCCGGCGTGGGTGTCGAGGCCTTCCCACAGCCTCACGCCGACGACCGTGCAGCCCTCGACCACGACCCGTGCCGACCGTGGCGCGACGGAGGTCGACACCGTGTCGTCGCGGGTGACGATGACCCCGTAGCTGTTGACGTAGGGCGAGGGCTGGTGCACGTCGGTCACCCGGCAGGCCCGCACCACGGAGTCCTCGCACGACCGCAGCAGGACGCCGGCGTACGCGACGTCGGCGACGGCCACCCCCTGGACCACCAGGCCGGACACGTGCTCGGCCCGGACGCCGTCGTGGCTCAGGTCGCTCAGCCTGCCGCCGGAGATCCGGACGTCGTCGAGGGGGGCGTCGTGCGTGCCCACGACGTCGATGCCCCGGCCGGCGCCCGCACGCCGGCCCCCGGTGCCGGAGACGGCGGCGTCGACCACGCTCGCGTGCGACGCCGTGACCCGGACCACGCTGAAGTCGCCCCTCGCCGCCAGGTGGCCCTCGCCGGTGAACCGCACCGTGACGGGGCGGGCGACCTCGAGCGGGGCCGCCCGCTCCCACCGCCGTGTGACGACCAGCTCGCCGCCGTCGGGCACGCTCGCGAGAGCGGCGTCGAGGTCGGGTGCGTCGGTGTCGACCACGGTCGAGGAGCACGGTGCGGTGTCGACCTGCGGGACGTCGCCCGCGCCCGTGGTGGCGGCGGTGGCCGAGGAGGCGCGGCTCGAGGCGACCAGGACGCCCGCGGCCGTGGCTGCCCCCGTGAGCAGCACCGCACGTCGCCCCACGGGGGAGTGCTCCGCGGAGCGGCCGATGTGAGGCATGTGAGCGTGAGGCATGCATGCACTCTAGCGGGTCGGGCGGGACCACCCCCCGCGAGGCGCGACGGCGAGCACCAGGGTGCCGAGCGCGAGGCCGTGCGAGAGCATGGCGGTCGGCAGCGAGGTGTTCGACAACGTGATGCTGGGCATCATCATCACCATGGCTCCCACCGTGAGGGGGAGGCCGCGGGCTGTCCAGTCGACGAAGCGGAGGAACGCGAGGAGCACGGCACCGGTCGTGAGGACGCCCACGTGGCCGAAGTTCGCGAACCCGTCCGCGAAGAGGTTCGCGTTCGCCGCGAGGGCGCCCCCGGGCTGCAGGTACTGCCCCACCTCCATCGGGATCGATCGGTCGTACGGGTAGTCGACCCACCAGCGGAGCACGGACCGGCCGAGCATGGCGGGCGGGTTCTCCCCGAAGAAGTCGACGTAGACGCTGGTGAGCACGCCCGGCGTGATGAGGAAGCGACGAGCGAAGAGGGACGTCCAGAGGATGCCTCCCTGCACCTCGTCGGCGGCCGCGGCGACGACCATCAGCACGACGGGCGCCACGACGTAGGCGAGTCCCGGGGCACGGACGCGCCCCCGGGTCAGCTGCGTGGCCAGCGCGATCAGCAGCACCGCCGGGAACGAGAAGAGGATGGTCTTGAACCCCGTGCCCGAGTAGAGGACGAGCTGGCCGAGCACGCCGAGCGCCATCAGGGGGACGTTGCGACGGCTCAGCCCTCGCGCCATGAGCAGCGTGTTGACCACGTTCGCCTGGCCGCTCAGGAGGTAGCCGAGCAGCCCGGCGTCGCCCTGCACCTCCTCCTTGTAGACGGCCCGGACGTCGTAGACGTCGTCGAGGGCGACGACCCGCAGGGAGATGCCGGTCGTCGCCGCCATGACCCCGTAGGTGAGGGCGGTGTGCAGGCCGCAGACGGTCCAGAGCGCAGTGCTCGGCGGGAACCGGCGTCGCCCGGCGCCGTCGGGACCGTCTGCGGGGGCGAACGGGCTCGGCCCCGGTGGCCCCGCCGTGCGCTGACGCTCGTCGAGCACGCGGGTGCCGACGGTGGCGACCCCGAAGGCCGCGGCGACCGTCGCGCTCGCCAGCACGGCCTCGTGCGCCTGGAGGTAGCCGGTGTACGCGACCATGAGGATCGCGGGCGCGACGCCGACCACGAACAGCACCCACAGCACGACGTGCGAGACGCGGGAGGGGCGGGACGGCAGCGTCACGGCGACGGCGCAGGCGATCGCGACGGTGGCGACGGTGGCCTGGCCGGTGGCGGCACGGTACGTGAAGCCGGCGTAGGCGAAGGGCACCGTCACGAGGTGCGCGTAGACCCAGTGCAGCGACAGGGCGTAGACGATCGTGCCGAGGGCGACGGCGACGACGTGCCGGAGCGCGGCGGCGGCTCGGTCGGGCTCCCTGCCGGCTCGCCCCGGAGGGTCGACGTGCAGGGGGCGGGCCCGCGGGGTCGGCCGAGGCTCGGCGACGCGCTGGTCGCTCACGGGCGGGCCCCCCGGCGGCGTCGGGCGGGCGGCGGCTCCGTGGCGAGCTCCGTGGCGAGCGCCGCGTCGAGGGCTGCAGCGAGGCGAGGGGCGAGCACAGCGTGCTCGTACCGGCTCAGCACGTGGCGACGGCCACGGGCCCCCGTCTCCCGTCGTTCGCGCGGGCTCATCGCGGCGACGGTGCTGATCGCGTCGGCCAGCGCCTCCACGTCGTCGCCCGGCACCCGCAGCCCGGCGCCGGACTCCGTGACGGGGTCGTGGGGGACGGACGCGCCGAGGACGACCGGCTTGGCGAGCAGCAGGTACTCGAAGTACTTGTTGAGCGACGTGCCGTGCCGGTACAGGTCGAGGGGGCGGAGGTTCGCCACGAGGCAGTCGGCGCCGCGTCCCATGGCCCGGGCCCGAGCCTGCGAGACGGGGCCCTCGAACACGATGCGGTCGCCGTGGCGTGCCGCCGCGGCCCGCCTCTCGAGGCCCGGCCTGTCGGGGCCGGTGCCCACCAGGCGCAGCACGAGGTGCTCGCCTCCCTCGCGGCCAGCTGCCCGGTCGAAGGCGTCGACGACGGGGGCGAGCGAGTTCGACCGGCCCATCGAGCCGAGGTACGTGATCTCGAACGTGGCGTCGGAGGACAGGGTCGACCTGCTCGGCACGGTGGACGCGGTGGTCTCGTCGTCGGCGAGGTCGCGCGACACCCCGTTCGGCACCCAGGTGAAGGGCGCCACGAGCCCGCGCTCAGCGAAGTACCGGCCGGCGCCCTCCAGCGGCGAGACGACGTGCGCGGCCCGTGCGACGCAGCACCGCTCGAGGGCGGACAGCACGTGGGTGACGGGCGACCGTCTCGACAGGGCTCCGAACTGCACGAGCGTCTCGGGCCAGAGGTCCCGCGGCTCGTAGACGAACGGGACGCCTCGCCGACGGGCCAGCAGGGAGGCGGCCCAGGCGGCGAGCGGGTGCACGGAGCCGCCGACGACGAGGTCGGGCCGCGGGACCCCGCGGAGAGCGCCGGGGAGGAGCAGGAGGACGGTGAACGAGACGATGTCGAGCACTCGACGCACGCTGCTCGTCGAGTACGAGACGCCCCGCAGCCAGAGGAACTCGTGGCGCGGGCCCACCCACCGCTCCCGGAGCCGCCACCGGCCGAGCGTCTGCCGACCCGAGGGGTGGTCCGTGCTGGCGGCGACGACGACGGCCCGCCACCCGTGGTCGGGGAGGTGTCGGGCGAACTGCTCGTGACGGCCGCTGCGCCCCTCGCTCTGCTCGGAGGTCGCGTAGTGGTTCACGAACCAGACGACCCGCGGGCCCGTCACCGGCCGCTCCCCTGGCGGTCGAGGGACCTCGGGGCGACCTCCGGGGAGGCCGGCCGCGTCGGCCCGTTGCCCGTGAAGGGGCGGCAGGTGACCTCGCCGGAGTCGGTCACCCCGGACCGCCGGGCCACGACGGCCACGGTGCGCGCCGCGATCCGCAGGTCGAGCAGCAGGCTGCCCTGGTCGACGTACGACACGTCGAGCCGGAGGCGCTCCTGCCAGTCGAGCGCGTTGCGCCCGCTGACCTGGGCGAGCCCGGTCAGGCCGGGACGCACCTCGTGCCGACGTGACTGCTCCTCGTCGTAGAGGGGCAGGTAGTGCATGAGGAGGGGACGCGGCCCGACCAGGCTCATGTCGCCGCGCAGCACGCCGACGAGGCTGGGCAGCTCGTCGAGGCTCGTCGACCGGAGCAGGCGCCCGAAGGGGGTGAGGCGGTCGGCGTCGGCGACCAGCCCGGCGGTGGGGTCGGCGTCGCGCATCGAGCGGAACTTCACCAGGGTGAACGGGATGCCGTGCAGGCCAGGCCGCTGCTGCCGGAAGAGCACGGGGCGCCCGAGCGACAGGGCCACGGCCGCGGCGACGACCAGCAGGGCGGGGCTGAGCAGGACGAGCGCCGCCGAGGCGACGACCACGTCGGTGCCGCGCTTGACGGCGGCGTGCACGCGGCTCGGCCTCCGACCTCCGGGGGCGGTCGTGGCGGGAGGGGTTCGGGGCGGTCTCACGGGGGCTCCTCGGTCGGGGTGATGTCTGAGATGTTACGTGCGAGCAGCCCCGGCCGGAAGGGGCTCGGCGGAATTCCACGGTCGCATTCCTCGATGACATGTCGTATTCTACGTCCGAGGGAGCGTTCGGCCGGCTCGTGTCCGCCCCGACCCCGCTGCTCCTCGCCCCTCCTCGACCGACCCGTCCCCCAGGAAAGACACGCACCCATGAAGATCTCCGTCATCGGCCTCGGCAAGATCGGCCTCCCCCTCGCCGTCCAGTACGCCTCGTCCGGCCACTCCGTCGTGGGCGTCGACCTGTCGCCCCGCGTCGTCGAGCTCGTCGGCGAGGGCGTCGAGCCGTTCCCGGGCGAGCACGACCTCGGTCCCCGCCTCGCCGCGGCCGTGGCCTCCGGCTCCCTCCGTGCCACGACCGACTACGCCGACGCGGTGCCCGGCAGCGACGTCGTCGTGGTCGTCGTCCCGCTCTTCGTCGACGAGGAGGCGCGGCCCGACTTCGGCTGGATGGACCAGGCCACCGACTCGCTCGCCTCCGTGCTCGCCCCCGGGACCCTGGTCGCCTACGAGACGACCCTGCCGGTGGGCACGACCCGCACCAGGTGGGCTCCTCGCATCGAGGCCCGGAGCGGACTGCGCGAGGGCGTCGACTTCCACGTCGCCTTCTCGCCCGAGCGCGTGCTGACAGGGCGGGTCTTCGCCGACCTGCGGCGCTACCCGAAGCTCGTGGGCGGGCTGTCGCCGGAGGGCGCGCGCCGGGCCGTCGAGTTCTACGAGTCGGTGCTGCAGTTCGACCACCGTGACGACCTCGACCGCGCCAACGGCGTGTGGGACCTCGGCTCCGCCGAGGCCGCCGAGATGGCGAAGCTGGCGGAGACGACCTACCGTGACGTCAACATCGGTCTCGCCAACGAGTTCGCCCGCTACGCCGAGACGGTCGGCGTCGACGTGGCCCAGGTCATCGCCGCCTGCAACTCCCAGCCGTACAGCCACATCCACCAGCCCGGCATCGCGGTCGGCGGCCACTGCATCCCCGTCTACCCCCGTCTCTACCTCTGGAACGACCCCGACGCGCAGACCGTGCGGGCCGCGCGCAGCCGGAACGCGGCCATGCCCTCGCACGCGGTGGGGCTGCTCCGACGGGTCCACGGTCGCCTCTGCGGCCAGACCGTCGTCGTGCTCGGGGCCGCCTACCGGGGAGGCGTGAAGGAGACGGCCTTCTCCGGGGTCTTCGACACGGCCTCCGCCCTCCGCGACGCGGGCGCGCGCGTGCTCGTGCACGACCCGCTCTACGGCGACGAGGAGCTGGGGGCGCTGGGCCTCGAGCCGTACCGTCGGGGCGAGCCGGCCGACGCCGTCGTGGTGCAGGCCTGCCACGCCGAGTACGGCTCGTGGTCGGTCGCCGACGTGCCCGGCGTCCGCTCGGTCGTCGACGGCCGACGTGTGCTCGACCCGACCCGCTGGGCCCCCGTCGTCGTCGCGACCATCGGCGACGGCAGCGTCCTCGCCGTGCCGGGGGGCGACCCGGCGGTCCGCGACGGCCTCCTGGCCGACCTCGTCGGGTGACCGACCGGGAGCCGGGCCCCGCTCCGGGCGGGCGTGCGGTGCCGGCGACGACCGACGGCGTCCGAGGTCGTGCGCCGATCCGTCGTCGCGTCGTCGACGCGGCTCGGCGTCAGCGGGCGCGCCCCGCCGCCCGCGTGCTCGCCGGCAGCCTCGTCGGGCAGGGGCTCGTCGTGGCGGCGTCGCCCCTCGTCGCGCGTCTCTACGGCCCCGCCGATCTCGGCGCGCTCGCCGTCGTGACGGCGCTGTCGTCGGTGGTGGGCGCGGTGGCGCCGCTGGGTCTCGACCGCGCGATCGCCGTGCCGCGGGGCGAGGCTGCCTCGCGCCTCCTCGTCGCGCTCGCGGTCGCCTCGACCACGGTCGTCGTCGTCGCCGCGACGCTGGTGGCCCTGTCCGCGCGTCACGACCTGGCCCGGTGGTGGGGCGCCTCCGTGCTCGTCGACGCCTGGTGGGCCTGCCCGGTGACGATCGCCGCCGTCGCGTTCCAGCGCATCGTCACCGCTCAGCTCGCCCGACGTCGCGACTGGCCCGCGCTCGCTCGTCGCAGCGTCCTCCAAGGGGCCGGTCAGGTGGCCTGCACCCTGGTGCTCGCCCCGCTCGGCGGCTCCCTGGGGCTCGTGCTGGGGCTGGCTGCCGGCCGGGTCGCAGCCCTCGCCGGCTCGCTGCCGGTGCGCCGGCGGCGTCGTCCCGGCGCCCGACCGCCGACCCCGGACGGCGGCGACCGTCGGCGCCGCGCCGTGCCGCGCATCCGGCTGCTGCTGGCCGTCGCCGCGCGGTACCGGCGCTTCCCCCTCGTCACGACCTGGTCGAGCCTCCTCAACGTGGCCGGGCAGCAGGCGCCGCTGCTGGTCCTCAGCGCGCTGCACGGCGCGCCCGCCCTCGGCGCCCTCGCCCTGGCGCTCCGGGTGCTCGGGGCGCCGGTGGGCATGGTCGCCGACGCCGTCGGGCTCCAGGTGGAGGGGCAGGTCGGGGCCGTCGCTCGGGCGCGGACGGGCGGACTCGCCCCCGCTCTCCGACGTCTGCTGGTCCCCCTCGCCCTGCTCGCGCTGGCGGGCGGCACGGCGGCGGCGGTCCTCTCGCCCCCGCTCTTCCCCGTGCTCTTCGGCCAGCGGTGGGCCTCGGCCGGCACGATCGCCGTGCTGCTCGCCCCGGCCTTCGCCGCGCAGATCGTCGCCTCGCCGCTGTCTCGCCTGCTGCCGCTCCTCGAGCGCCAGGGGCTGCAGCTGTCCTGGGACGCGCTGCGGCTCGTCGCGACGAGCGGGGCGATCGTCGCCGTCAGCCTGGGCGGCGCCGACGTGACGGTCGCGGTGGCGGCGTGGTCGGCCGCGTCGGTCGTCAGCTACGCCGTGCTGCTTGTCGTGGTCGCCCGGTCGGCGGCGCACGCCGACCGGGCGGCGCGCGGCAGACTGGGCGCATGACCACCTGGACCAAGATCTGCGGGCTGTCGACCGCGCCCGCCCTGGACGCTGCCGTCGAGGCCGGAGCCGACGCGGTGGGCGTCGTCCTCGCCCCCGGCAGCCCGCGCACCGTCGACGTCGACACGGCCCGTGCGCTGGTCGCGCGAGCGCCCGAGCACGTCGAGACCGTGGGGGTGTTCCGGGGCCAGCCCGTGGCGGAGGTCGTCGCGCTGGCCCGCGCCTCCGGCGTCCGGACGGTGCAGCTGCACGGCGACGAGGCTCCCGCCGACGTGGCGACGGTGCAGGCGGCCGGCTTCCGGGTCGTGCGGGCGGTCAGCGCGGCGGCCTACGCCGCGGAGACCGAGGAGGCGCGGGCTGCCTTCCACGAGGACCTCCTGCTGCTCGACGCCGTCGACCCCGGGGCCGGTGCCGCCTTCGACCCGGCCCCCCTCCGGGCGTCGCCTCCCTCGCGCGACTGGATCCTCGCGGGGGGCCTCACCCCGCAGACCGTCGCCGCCCTCGTCGCGGACCTGAAGCCGAGCGGAGTCGACGTCAGCTCCGGCGTCGAGTCGTCGCGTGGCGTCAAGGACCCGGGCCTCATCCGCGCGTTCCTCGCCGCGGCGCGCGGCTGAGCCACGCGCCGCGGCTCCCTCGGCCGCGGCTCCGTCGACCCCGGCCCGGCGGCCCCGTCAGGCCGCCGCCAGCGCCGAGGTCGGCGGGATGCGCGCCGCACGCGACGCCGGGTAGAGGCCGCTGAGGCCGCCGATCAGCACCGTCGCGCCGAGCCCGCCGACGACCGCCCAGGCCGGCACGACGACCGGCCAGCCCTGGTGGACGGCGAACCCGGCGGTCACCGCGGCCCCGAGGGCGACCCCCACCGCGCCTCCGAGGAGCGACAGCAGCAGCGACTCCACCAGGAACTGGTCGCGGATGTGCCGCCGACGGGCTCCGAGGGCGCGGCGCACGCCGACCTCGGCGCGGCGCTCGAGCACGGTGATCACCATCGTGTTCGCGACGCCGATCCCCCCGACGAGCAGCGCGACGCCTCCGATGCCGAGCAGCAGGCCCGTGAAGGACGCCTCCGAGGCCTCCTGGGCCGCCAGCGCGTCGGAGGGACGGCCGACGGAGACCCCCGACGGGTCCTCGGGGGCCACGGTCGCGGGGATCAGCGCCCGCGCCTCGTCGATCCGGTCGGGGTCGGCCCGGACGAAGATCTCGGTCGGGTGCCCGTCCCAGCCGAACTCCGCCGTGGCGGTCGACGACGGCACCAGGGCCGACGAGTCCAGCTGCGGAGCGAGCGGCGACGGCTCGAGCACGCCGACCACGGCGACCCAGCGTCCGCCGATCCAGATGCGCGTGTCGGGGTCGACCTCGTCGATGCCGAGCGTCGCCGCGGCCGTGCTGCCGAGCACGACCTGGGGATGCTCGTCGGCCGCAGCGCCGAACCAGGTCCCCGACGCGAGCCCGGTGCGGAGCACGCCGGGCAGGTCGCCCAGCACGACGTCGAGCGAGATGCCCCCGGAGGCGGCGCGCGGCACCCGGTCGGTCCGGTAGACCTTCTGGTCGTCGACGCGTCCGACGCCCGCGGCCTGCTCGACGTCGTCGCGCCGCTCGAGCACCGGCAGCGACGTCGGGGGCAGGGGCACGTCGCCGCCGCGCACGTCCTGCCCGGGGACGACCTGCAGGAGGTTCGTGCCGAGTCCGTCGAGCACCCGGGCGAGCGCGGCCTGGCTCGAGGAGGAGATGCCGACGACGGCGATCATCGCCGCGATGCCGATGGCGATCCCCAGGGCCGAGAGCACGACGCGCGTCGGGCGGGTCCGGAGGCCGAAGAGCCCGAGGCCGAGCAGGTCGCCGGCCGAGAGGCGGCCGGGTCGTGCGCTCATCGGCGGACCTCCGCGTCGAGCCCGGAGACGTCGTCGACGCGGCCGTCGCGCATCCGCACCTGACGGGGCAGCGCGGCGGCGAGCGCGAGGTCGTGCGTGATGACGACGATCGTCGTGCCGGCCTCGTTGAGCTCCTCGAGCAGGTGCACGACCGCGGCGCCCGAGCGGGAGTCGAGGGCCCCGGTGGGCTCGTCGGCCAGCAGGAGGGCCGGCTCCCCGATGAGAGCCCGCGCGATCGCGACGCGCTGCTTCTCCCCGCCCGACAGCTGGGGCGGCCGGTGGTCGAGCCGGTGCCCGAGCCCCACGCGCTCGAGCGCGACCCGTGCCCGGTGCTGCCGCTGTCGGCGAGGCACGCCCGCGTAGAGCAGGCCGTCTGCGACGTTCTCGACGGCCGACGCCCCGGCCGCGAGGTGGAAGTGCTGGAACACGAAGCCGACGTGCTCCGCCCGCAGGCGGGACAGCGCGTCGTCGCTCAGCGACCCGACGTCGTGGCCGGCCACGGTCACCGAGCCGGTGGTGGGCCGATCGAGGGTGCCCATGACGTTGAGCATCGTCGACTTGCCCGAGCCGCTCGGCCCCACGACGGCGACGAACTCGCCGCGGCGGACGCGCAGGCTGACGCCGCCCAGGGCGGCCAGCTCGCCGTACGCCTTCGTGACGTCGCGCAGCTCGACCACGACGTCGTCCGCAGCGGAGGCGGAGGCGGCGGCGCGGCCGGAGGCGGCGGCGCTGGGGGAGGCGGCGGGCACGGTGGTCCCCGACGCGGTCACGACGGCACCACGACCTCGTCGCCGTCCTCGAGCCCGTCGCCGGAGACCTCCACGCGGCCGTCGGCGAAGAAGCCGACCTCGACGGGCACGCGCGTCGTCGTGCCGTCGGCGGCGCGCTCCTCGACGACGTACCCGTCGGCGCCGGCGAGCAGGGCGGTGACGGGCACCGAGAGGACGCCGTCGCGCCTCGCGCCGTCCACCGCCAGGTCGACGGCGCCCGCGGGGGAGACGCCGTCGGGCAGCGGGGCGTCGAGCCCGACGACGACCGTGACGTCGTCGCCGGATCCTCCGCCTCCGCCTCCGCCTCCGCTGCCGGACCCGGACCCGGAGCCGGTGCCCGCGCCTCCGGTGGGTCCCCCGGTCGACCGGACGGTGCCGGGCAAGCGCGTGCCGTCGGCCAGGCCGACCTCGACGGGCGCGCCGACCGGGAAGCGGGCGAGCTCGGCGGCGGAGACGGACGCCGTCGCGACGAGCGTCGTCGACGTGTACCCCCAGACGGCGTCGCCGGCGGGGTCGCCGAGCCGACCGGTGACCTCCGCGACGCGCAGGTCGCCCGGAACGAACGCGATGTCGGAGGCGCCGAGGGTGCCGGTCCGCTCGCGGCCCCGGTCGCGCTGCCAGCTGCGCACCGCCTCCCGCGTCCTCCGGTCGAACCTGTCGTCGTCGGCGACGTCGTAGCCGAGCGCCCGCAGGTTGTCCTTGAGCTGGTCGACGTCGGCACCGCGCTGGCCCTGCTCGAGGGTGCGCCAGAGGGGGACGGCGCCGTGGAGGGCGCGCACCGGCACCTCGTCGACCGCGTAGAGCACGCCGTCGCGGCCCACGACGTCGCCGGGGGCGGGCAGCGCCGTGACGGTGCCCGTGCCGGCCGAGACGAGGGGCACGGGGTCGCCGTAGCCGAGGGCGCCGGGGACCGTCCTGCGGTCGACGAGGTCGCCCCGCACGACGGGTGCCGTCGCGGCCCCGGTCGGCGTGGGCGAGACCGTCGACCCGGCGGCCGAGCCGGCGTCGGAGGCGGTGCAGGCGGCGAGCCCGACCGCGCTCGTCGCGACGACGGCGACGCCGAGAAGGAACCGCGGGCGCACCTGCGCACGCGTCGTCACGAGGCGGCGCTCCCCCCGAGGCCGGCCTCGCGGTTGCACTCGGTGAGGGCGTCGAGCATCGGGCCCGAGTCCTGGTCGAACGAGAGCCCCTGCGTGAACGCGCCCCCGACCGGGTCGGGGAAGTCGGGCCAGCCGCTCTCGCGCATGCACGCGGCGACGCCCAGGCGGAGCTGCTGGAGCTCCTCCGCCTCCGCCCCCGTCGGCGGGCCCGAGGTCACGCCGGCCTCGTCGCGGCAGCGCTCGGCGGCGTCGGCGAGCGCGGCGCCCTCGGCGCCGGGCGGGACCATGCCGGCGACCCCGGGTGCGAAGTCGTCGTCGTCGACGTCGAACCCGGCGTCGCGCAGGCACGAGCCGATGCGGGCCGCCGCGCTCGTGCCGGCGCCCGAGGACGGGTCGGCGCCGGTCGCGGGCCCGGGGCCGGCCGCGGTGCAGCCCGCGAGCACCGCGGTGAGCGCGACGGCGGCGGCGGCGGTGAGGGAGGCGCGGGCCCGGGTCGACGCCGGCGGCCGGCGTCGGGGGCGGGTCGCGCCGGGGGAGGCGAGGAGGCGGTCGACGGGCGTCGGGGACGCGGACGGGGTCATGGGGAGGTGTCCTTCCTGCTCGACCGGACGGTCGGGCAGGCCCACTCCACCGGGTCGGCGGTTGCCGGAGCGTGGCGCCCGGGGTCACTCCAGCGAAACATCGGCTGCGTAGTGTGGAATGCCGGATGTCCGGGTCGACGATCGGATGCCGGAGTCGGGCGGGTGCCCGTGAGGAGAGGAGCAGGCGTGCGGGTGCTGGTGGTCGACGACGAGGCGGCGCTCGCCGACCTCGTGGCGGCGGGGCTCCGTCGTCACGCGATGGCGGTCGACGTGGCCTACCGCGGCGACGAGGCCGACGAGCTGCTGGCGGTCAACGACTACGACGTCGTCGTGCTCGACCGCGACCTCCCGGGGCTGCACGGCGACCTCGTGGCGCGGGGCGTCGCCGAGCGCCGCAGCCCCACGCGCATCCTCATGCTCACCGCCGCCGGCGGCCTCGACGACCGCGTCGGCGGGCTGGAGCTCGGCGCCGACGACTACCTCGCCAAGCCCTTCGAGTACGCCGAGCTCGTCGCGCGGGTGCGGGCCCTCGGGCGGCGGTCGGCGCCGCCGTCGCCCCCGGTGCTGCGGTCGGGCGACCTCGTCGTCGACACGAACCGCCAGCTCGCGACCCGACGTGGCCTCGACCTCGGGCTCACGACCAAGGAGATGATGGTGCTGGCGGTCCTGCTGCGAGCCGACGGCCGCGTCGTCAGCGCGGAGGAGCTCCTCGAGAAGGCCTGGGACGTCACCGTCGACCCCTTCACCACCGTCGTGCGCGTGACGATGAGCAAGCTGAGGCGCAAGCTCGGCGCGCCCGACCCCGTCCGCACGGTCCCCGGTCGCGGCTACCAGCTGGAGGCCGACGCCCCGTCCCGGTCGGCGGGCGCCCCGTGACGGGCCCCCGTCGAGGAGGCGCGGGTCGGCTGGCCGCCCTCCGCCCCCGTCGCTGGAGCATCGGCCTGCGCACCGGCGTCACGTTCGGCGTCGTGTTCGCGGTGCTCGCCGCCCTCCTCCTCCTCGCCGTGGGCGTCGCGACGTCGCGCGGGGTCGTGCTCACCCTCGCGGTGGCCCCGTCCGGCGCGACGTCGCCGGGGGTCGCGGCGCTGCCGCTCGAGCCGTCGACGGGAGCCGACGCGCCCCGGGGAGACGGGCTCAGCACCGCGCGCGTGGTCGGCACGGTGGTGGCGCGCCAGCAGCTGATCTGGTCGAGCGTCGGCGTGGTCCTGGCCTCCGTCGTGGCCGGCGGCGTGGGCTGGTTCGTCAGCCGGCGACTCCTCCGGCCCCTCGACGAGATCGTGGCCACGACCCGCCGCATCTCGGCCAGCACGCTGCACGAGCGCATCGGGCTCGACGGGCCTCGCGACGAGCTGTCGAGGGTCGCCTCGACCATCGACGACCTGCTCGACCGCCTCGAGGCGTCGTTCCGGGCGCAGCGGCGCTTCGTCGCCGACGCGTCGCACGAGCTGCGCACGCCCCTCGCGGTGCAGAGGGCGGCGATCCAGATCGGGCTCGACGACCCCGGCCCCGGCGAGCTCGAGCGGGTGCGCGACCAGCTGCTCGACGCGAACCGGCGCAGCGAGCGCCTGATCGAGAGCCTGCTGTCGCTGGCGACGGCCGACCGCGGGCTGCCCGACGGGGTCCGACGGGTCGAGGTCGCCGACCTCGTCGACGAGGCCGTCGGCGGGGCGCTCGCGGCGGCGGATGCCCGCGACGTCGAGGTCGTCGTCGCCCGGGGCACCTTCCGTGCGGTCGACGGCGACCCCGTGCTCGTCGGTCAGCTCGTGCGCAACCTCGTCGACAACGCGGTCGAGTACGCCGACCACGGGGGCTGCGTGCGCGTGCACGCGACGCCGGACGAGCTCCTCGTGGTGCAGAACACCGGCGCCGAGATCCCGCAGGCGGTCGTCGCCACGCTGCTGCAGCCCTTCACCCGCGTCGATCGGCACCCTGCGTCGACCGCCGGGGGCGGCGGGGGAGGCGCGTCGTCGGCCCGGCACAGCGGCCTCGGCCTCGCGATCGTCGACTCGATCGCCCGGGCGCACGGCTGGGGCGTGGAGCTCGAGCCCGGTCGGGAGGGCGGGCTCCGGGTCGCCGTCGTGCCGGCACGACGGTGACGCGGAGCCGCCTCCCGGGGCCGTCGGTCGCTCGGTCAGTCGCGCGCGAGCACGAGCTCCGAGAGGGGGAGGCGGGTGCGCGGGGCCGTCTCGCGCTCGGCGAGGGCCTCGACGAGCCGGTCGGCCGGAGCCACGACGCCCACGGCCGTGATCGTCATCGGCTTGAGGTTCTCCGCGAGGTCGAACGCCGCGGTGATCGTCTCCCACTCGACGCCGGCCATCTGGTGCGTGTGCAGACCCTCGGCCTGCGCCTGCACCGAGAGGTGCGCGACGGCCTGGCCGAGGTCGTACTCGGCGTAGGGGCGGACGTCGCCCTCGACCGAGGTGGTCTCGGCGATGCCGACGACGAGCACCGAGGCGTCGGCGGCCCAGGCCGCGTTGAAGCCCATGAGGGCGCCGACGATCGTGTCGAACCGGTGCGACCCGCGGCGTGCGACGACGAAGCGACGGGGCTGCGTGTTGCTCGCCGACGGCGCCCAGCGGGCGGCCTCGAGCATCGCGTCGAGCTGCTGGTCGGAGACGGTCGCGTCAGCGTCGAACGACCGCGGGCTCCAGCGGTGCGTGAGCTCGTCGACGATCGGCGTGCTGGTCTCGGCGGTGCGGACCGTGGTGGGCAGGGCGGACTCGGAGATCGACATGGCGGTGGTTCCTCTCGGGCGGTGGCAGGGGGAGGCGCGTCGTCGGGCCCGACCACGCCAACGCGCCTCCCCGGCCGGGCATTCCGGCCGCGCCCCGCGCGTGCTCAGGCGAGCGAGGCCCGGGCGTCGGCGAGGAACGCGTCGACCCGTGCCTCCGTCGTGTCGAAGGAGCACATCAGCCGCACCTCGCGCGTGACGCGGTCCCAGTCGTAGAAGTGGTGCACGGCGCGGAGGGGCTCGACGATCGGCTCCGGGAGCACGGCGAAGACCGCGTTGGCCTCGACGGCCTGGGTGACCCGGGCCCCCGGGAGCTCGGCGAGCCCCGCGGCCAGGCGCGTCGCCATGGCGTTCGCGTGGGTGGCCGACCGCAGCCACAGGTCGTCGTCGAGCAGGGCCAGGAACTGGGCCGAGACGAACCGCATCTTCGAGAGGAGCTGGGCGTCGGTCTTGCGCAGGTAGGCCAGGCCGGTGCGCGCCTCCTCGGAGAAGGTGACGATCGACTCCCCGAGCACGAGGCCGTTCTTCGTGCCGCCGAAGGAGACCGAGTCGACGCCGACGTCGCGCGTGATCGCGCGGAGGGGCACGCCGAGCGACGCCGCGGCGTTCGCGAGCCGCGCCCCGTCGAGGTGCACGCGCATGCCGAGGCCGTGGGCGTGGTCGGTCAGCGCGCGCAGCTCGTCGGGCGTGTACACCGTGCCGAGCTCCGTGCTCTGCGTGACGGTGACCGCGAGCGGCTGGGAGCGCTGCTGGTCGCCCCAGCCGTGTGCCTGGCGGTCGACCAGCTCGGGGGTCAGCTTGCCGTCGGGGGCGGGCACGGTCAGCAGCTTGAGGCCGCCCATCCGCTCGGGGGCCCCGCCCTCGTCGGTGTAGACGTGCGCGGAGGCGGCGCAGACCACGGCGCCCCAGCGCGGCACGAGCGCCTGCAGGGCGGCGACGTTCGCCCCCGTGCCGGTCAGCACCGGGGCGATCGAGGCGCCCTCGCCGAACTGCTCCACGACCACCTCGGCGAGGCGCTCGGTGTACGGGTCGGCTCCGTACGAGCCGACGTGGCCCCCGGCGGCCTCGACGACGGCCTGCAGCACCTGCGGGTGGGCGCCGGCGTAGTTGTCGGAGGCGAACGTGTGGGCATCGGGGTCGTGGAGTCGCGTCACCCCTCGATCATGCCCCGTCGCGTCGTCGGTCGGTGCCGCCTGGCGGCAGGCGCGGCCTCCGGCATGTACTCGAGCGTGCATCATGTGTAATATGTCACACGTACATTCCGAACAGGGAGACCCATGCCTCGTCGCATCCATCTGTCCGCCCCCGACGTCGGCGCTGCCGAGCGCGACGCCGTCGACGCCGCGCTGAGGTCGGGCTGGGTGGCGCCGCTCGGGCCCGAGGTCGACGCCTTCGAGCGCGAGATCGCCGAGCGGGTGGGCGTGCGGTGCGGGGTCGCCGTGTCGTCCGGCACGGCGGCCCTGCACCTGGGGCTGCGAGGCCTCGGCGTCGCTCCCGGCAGCACCGTCGTCACCTCGACCTTCACCTTCGCCGCCACCGCCAACGCGATCGTGCACGCCGGCGCCGAGCCGTACTTCGTCGACTCCTGCGCGACCTCCGCCAACATGTGCCCCGACCTCCTCGAGCAGGCCCTCGGCGACCTCTCCTCGCGCGGGGTCCGCGTCTCGGCGGTGCTGCCCGTCGACATCTACGGCCAGGTGGCCGACGTCGAGCGCATCGGCGCCGTGGCCGCGCGGCACGGCGTGCCGGTCCTCGTCGACAGCGCCGAGGCGCTCGGCGCGACCCGGGCGGGGCGCGCTGCCGGCTCGTTCGGCCGGGCCTCCGTCGTCTCGTTCAACGGCAACAAGGTCATGACGACCTCCGGCGGGGGCATGCTGCTCACCGACGACGTCGAGCTCGCGACCGAGGCCCGTCGGGTGGCCAGCCAGGCCCGCCAGCCCGTGGCCCACTACGAGCACGCCGAGATCGGCTGGAACTACCGCCTCAGCAACGTGCTCGCCGCCCTGGGGCGGGCCCAGCTCGGGCGGCTCGACGACATGATCGCCCGGCGTCGTGCCGTGCGCGAGCGCTACCGCGCCGTCGTCTCGGGCCTGCCGGGCGTGCGGCTGCTGCACGACGGCACCGACGCCGACGACAACGCCTGGCTCACCTCCGTGCTCTTCGACGATGCCTCCCTGGTGCACTCGGTCGGCGCGGCCCTCGCGTCCGACGACATCGAGACCCGCCGCCTCTGGAAGCCCATGCACCTCCAGCCCGTCTTCGCTGCCCGGGGCTCGCTCGTGACCGGGGTGGCGGAGCGCCTGTTCGACCACGGGCTCACCCTCCCGAGCGGCTCGGTGCTCACCGACGACGACGTCGACCGGGTCGTCGACGCCCTGATCCGGGCCCTCGCCGACCCGGGTGCGGCCGGTCCTCCCCGCCCCCGGGGCTGAGCGCCTCCCCCTGCTTCCCGCCCCGCCCCGACACCCCGTCGTCACCTCTCCTCGAAAGGCCCCCATGTCTCCCGTCACCCGTTCCCGCCTGATCGTCGTCGGCCAGGGCTACGTCGGTCTCCCGCTCGCGATGCGCGCCGTCGAGGTGGGCTTCGACGTCGTCGGCGTCGACGTCGACCAGTCGCGCGTCGACGCCCTCGCCTCGGGCATCTCCTTCGTGGAGGACGTCGCCGACGAGACGGTCGCAGGCGCCCTCGCCACGGGTCGGTACGACGTCCGCACCTCCCTCGACGGCCTCGACGGCTTCGACCACGCGATCATCAGCGTGCCGACGCCGCTCCGCGAGAGCCTGCCCGACCTCAGCTACGTCGAGGCCGCCGCCCGCTCGATCGGACGCCTCCTGCAGCCCGGCGCGACGGTCGTCCTCGAGTCGACGACGTCGCCCGGCACGACCGCCGAGGTCCTGGTGCCCCTGCTCGAGACGGCCAGCGGCCTGTCGGCCGGCCGCGACTTCCACGTGGGCTTCAGCCCCGAGCGCATCGACCCGGGCAACCCCGACTGGTCGTTCACGTCGACGCCCAAGATCGTGTCGGGCATCGACGAGGCGTCGCTCGCGCGGGTGACGATGCTCTACGACGCCCTCGTCGACGTCACCGTGCCCGTGGCGGGCACCCGCGAGGCCGAGCTCGCGAAGCTCATCGAGAACACGTTCCGGCACGTCAACATCGCGCTCGTCAACGAGCTCGCCGTCGCTGCCCACGACCTGGGCGTGAACATCTGGCAGGCCCTCGAGGCGGCGGGCACCAAGCCCTTCGGCTTCATGAAGTTCCTGCCCGGGCCGGGCGTCGGCGGGCACTGCCTGCCGGTCGACCCGAGCTACCTCTCGTGGGAGGTGCGGCGCAAGCTCGGCCGCTCGCTGCGGTTCGTCGAGCTGGCCAACGAGGTGAACGAGGGCATGCCCGAGTACGTCGTCCGCCGCCTCGAGGCCCTGCTCAACGACGAGGCCCGCGCCGTGCGCGGAGCCCGGGTGCTGCTCGTGGGCCTCGCCTACAAGCCCGACAGCGGCGACGTGCGCGAGGCACCGGCCGTGAGGGTCGCGCGCCTGCTCGCCTCCCGGGGCGCGCTGGTGACGGCCGTCGACCCCCACGTCTCGGAGCGCGACTGGCCCGCCGGAGTCGTCCGGGCCGAGCTCGACGACGCCTCCGTCGAGGAGGCCGACGTCTCCGTCGTGCTCACGCTGCACTCCGACGTCGACCTCTCGCCGCTCCGCGGCCGCCTCGTGCTCGACACCCGCAACGTCGTCGACGAGGGCTCCCGCGTCGTCCTCTGACCCGGCCGTCGCACGTCCCTGCGTGGCCCCGGCTGCGCCCCCGATCCCGGCGTCGGACCTGCTCCGACGCGTCCCCGCCTCGCCCCCCCCGACCAGGAAGCACGACCATGACCGATCCCTTCTCCTCCCTCCGCGACCGGCGCGTCCTCGTGACCGGCGCCGCCGGCTTCATCGGCTCGAGCCTCGTGCCGCGCCTCCTCGAGGCCGGCGCGACCGTCGTCGGCGTCGACATCCGGCAGGGGCACGCCGGCCCCGGCTACGAGCACGTGCTCGCCGACGCCGCCACGCTCGCCCCCGACGACCTCGAGCGCCTGCGGCCCGACGTCGTCGTCCACCTCGCCTCGGTCGTCGGCGTCGTCGCGGCCTCCAGCGACCCCGACGCGACGCGGCGCGCGATCCTCGGCGTCACGAGCGCGTTCGTCGACCTGGTCGAGACGAGGCCCGGCGTGCGCTTCGTCTACGTGTCGTCGTCGGAGGTCTACGGGCAGTCGACGACCTTCCCGCTCGTCGAGGCCTCCGACCTCGACCCACTCTCGGCCTACGGCCAGGCCAAGCGCGACGCCGAGGCGCTCGTGCTGGCAGAGTCGGCGGCCGGCCGCCTCGACGGCGTCGTGGTGCGGCCCTTCAACGTCTACGGGCCCCGTCAGCGGACGGACTTCGTCGTCACCCGCTTCGTCGAGCAGGCGCTCGCCGGCGACGACCTCACGGTGGTCGGCACGGGCGACCAGCTGCGCACCTTCACCTACGTCGACGACTTCGTCGACGGGCTGCTCCGCGCGACGCTGCACGACGGCGACGAGCGGCTCTTCAACGTGTCCGGGCTCGAGACGTGGACCATCGGCGGCCTGGCCAGCACGGTCGTCGACCTCGCGGGGTCGACGAGCGACGTCGTGTCGTCGCAGCCGGACGAGCTGGGGCGCCCGGCCTCGATCGAGGTCGTGAACCGGGTGGCGAGCTGTGCCCGTGCGCGGCAGCTCCTCGGGTACCGGCCGCGCGTCGGGGTGCAGGAGGGGGTGCGGCGCTGCGTCGAGGCCGCGCAGCGCATCGAGCGCACGGGCTGACCGACCTCG
>Ga0265780_10001543_pt1 | contig 32359 bp, 36 predicted proteins | sample P1T30metagenome_FD_192432 | JGI IMG/M metagenome (GOLD analysis project Ga0265780, IMG submission 192432) | Plant litter microbial communities from East Loma Ridge, Irvine, California - P1 T30 | ecosystem: Environmental > Terrestrial > Plant litter > Unclassified | place: USA: California... | reverse complement strand
GCCACAAGGCGTGGAAGTGCGACTAGCAAAGCTTGGGAGCAATATGCTACGATACAGCAATGAAGGGAGATACTTCATTAACAGAAAGGAGAGACTTGTAGATGAACATGTCAGTTTCCTCGAAAACGTGGGCAGAGAATAGGCTGGCGAACCTTCCCGGGACGGCTTAGCGTGGTGTGGCGGTTTCTGAGAGGACAGATTTCTTGGAGCTACCACGATGCCGAATTGCAGAGAAGATGCGCCGATGAACCGACCTCTTAAGCCGTCCAGCCGTTCACTTGCAGTGAAGCACATTCTGTAGAGCCTGCATTGGTCTTTCATATCCCGCTATCAAACGCCATAAGTGCATACCAGTCTACACCCTAGCTGGACCTCACTGTTGCACATCCTCGCCTATCGACTTGTACATCGACCCCACGCTGCCTGCAACCACGTCTACCTGATACCGAGCCCACAAACATCGAAGCGCATACTACAGCAAGCGATTGAGCCAAAGACAGCGGAGGATTAGTGGGAGGCATGGAGAATGCATTCACAAAGACGCCCGCAGAGGCGCTCAAGCATTTTCAGGTGACGGAAGAGAAGGGCCTCTCGGAACAGCAGGTGGACAGCCTACGCGCAAAGCACGGAAAGAACTGTATGTTGCAGTATACGAGTCATATCGAGGGTATAGGGTGGCTAATTGCAAGGAAACAGCGTTGCCAGAGGATCCGCCGACGCCCATCTGGGAGCTCATCCTCGAGCAGTTCAAGGACCAGCTCGTCATCATCCTGCTTGGCTCCGCTGCCGTCTCCTTCGTGCTTGCCCTGTTCGAGGACGGCGAGGGATGGACTGCCTTTGTAGACCCAGCAGTCGTACGTATTTGACCGTACAGGAGCCATCCAGCATCGGCTGACAAATCCCCTCTAGATCCTCACAATCCTCATCCTCAATGCCGTCGTCGGCGTGTCGCAAGAAACCAGCGCTGAGAAGGCCATTGCCGCTCTCCAGGAATACTCGGCCAACGAGGCCAAGGTCGTGCGCGATGGACATATTACCCGCATCAAGGCCGACGACCTGGTGCCTGGTGACATCGTCTCCGTGACCATTGGCGATCGCATACCCGCAGATTGCAGAATCTTGTCTATCCAGAGCAACAGCTTCAACATCGACCAGTCCATTCTGACCGGTGAGAGCGAGAGTGTGAACAAGGACACGCGTGCTGTCAAGGATGCGAGCGCCGTCAAGCAGGATCAGGTCAACATGCTCTTCTCCGGCACCACTGTCGTCACGGGACACGCGAACGCGCTGGTCGTCTTGACGGGAGGAAACACGGCCATTGGCGACATCCATGAGAGCATCACCTCGCAGATCTCGCAGCCCACACCGCTGAAGGAGAAGCTGAATGACTTTGGCGACACGCTCGCCAAGGTCATTTCCGCCATCTGCATCCTCGTTTGGCTTATCAACTGGCGCAACTTCAGCGACCCGTCGCACGGCAGCTTCACAAAGGGCGCCATCTACTACCTCAAGATTGCTGTGTCGCTTGGTGTGGCTGCCATTCCTGAGGGTCTCGCCGTCGTCATTACTACTTGTTTGGCTCTTGGCACGCGCAAGATGGCTGCACGCAACGCTGTTGTGCGCAGTCTGCCCTCCGTTGAGACGCTTGGAAGCTGCAGCGTGATTTGTTCTGACAAGACTGGCACCCTGACCACCAATCAAATGAGCGTCAACAAAATGGTCTTCATCAATGAGAACGGCAATGGTCTTGAGGAGTTTGATGTCGAGGGAACCAGCTTCGCACCAGAGGGTCAAATCTCGTTCCAAGGAAAGCCGCTCGGCAACCTGGCCGCATCATCCGACACTGTCCGCCAGATCTGCGAAGTTACCGCGCTCTGCAACGAAGCAGACCTGTCCTACGACTCCAAGAACGCCACATACAGCCTTGTGGGTGAGCCCACCGAGGGCGCTCTCCGTGTCCTTGTTGAGAAGGTTGGCACGCCAGACGCAGGTTTCAACGCAACCCGTTCCAATGCTTCTCCTGAACAGCGACTCGACTTTTCGAGCAAGTACTACAAGAATCAGCTTTCCCGCGTAGCCACATACGAGTTCTCGCGCGACCGCAAGAGTATGTCTGTTCTTGTCAAGGACGGCAACAAGCAAAGACTTCTTGTTAAGGGAGCCCCTGAATCCGTTCTCGCTCGTTGCTCTAACGTTGTTGTTGGTAGCAATGGTAAGAAGGTTGCCATGAACAAGAATCTCTCTAGTCTTATCAACAAGGAGATCATCGAATACGGCAATCGCGGTCTCCGTGTCATTGCTGTAGCCTCAGTGGATGACATTGGCTCTAACCCGCTTCTCTCCAAGGCCAAGACGACCAAGGAGTACACCCAGCTCGAGCAGAACATGACTTTGATCGGTCTCGTTGGCATGTTGGATCCTCCTCGCCCCGAAGTCCGCGACTCGATCGCCAAGTGTAGATCTGCTGGCATCCGTGTCGTGGTCATCACAGGAGATAACCAGAACACCGCCGAGTCTATCTGTCGCCAAATTGGTGTCTTTGGACCCAACGAGGACCTCACTGGAAAGAGCTACACTGGACGCCAGTTTGACGACCTAAGTGACGCCGAGAAAATGCACGCTGCCAAACACGCTTCACTGTTCTCTCGCACCGAGCCAACACACAAGTCCAAGCTCGTCGACCTCCTCCAACAAGCCGGCGAAGTCGTGGCCATGACCGGTGACGGAGTCAACGACGCCCCAGCTCTCAAGAAGGCAGATATCGGTGTAGCAATGGGCTCCGGAACCGATGTCGCCAAGCTCGCCGCCGACATGGTACTTGTAGACGACAACTTCGCCACTATCGAGGGCGCCGTCGAAGAAGGCCGCTCCATCTACAACAACACGCAACAATTCATCCGCTACCTGATCTCTTCCAACATTGGCGAAGTCGTGTCCATCTTCCTGACCGCCGCCATGGGCATGCCCGAAGCGCTCATCCCCGTCCAACTCCTCTGGGTCAACCTCGTCACCGATGGTCTGCCCGCTACAGCTCTGTCTTTCAACCCGGCTGACCACGACATCATGAAACGCCAGCCTCGCAAGCGCAACGAGCCACTCATCAGCGCATGGTTGTTCTTCCGCTACATGGTTATCGGCACGTATGTCGGCGCCGCCACCGTCTTTGGTTACGCATGGTGGTTCATGTTCAATCCTGCTGGCCCCAAGATCAACTTCTACCAGCTATCCCACTTCCACCAGTGCAGTCGCTCGTTCCCCGAGATTGGCTGCGAGATTTTCAGCAACGATGCGGCCAAGTCTGCGTCGACAGTCAGTTTGAGTATCCTGGTCGTTATCGAGATGCTGAACGCCATGAATGCGCTGAGCTCGAGCGAAAGTCTATTGACGCTGCCGCTGTGGGCGAACCCCATGCTTGTGGCTGCTATCACGCTGAGTATGGCGCTGCATTTTGCACTACTCTACGTGCCGTTTTTGCAGGGCTTGTTTAGTGTTATCCCGCTGGATTTGAGTGAGTGGCAAGCCGTGCTGTACATCAGTGCGCCGATCATGTAAGTCAACCTACAAAGCTTTTCTTTCGGGTCCATATGCTAACATGGGTCCAGTCTAATCGACGAAGTCCTCAAGTTCTTCGAACGCGCATACTTCATCAACAAGGGCGATGACGTGACTCACGACGACGCAGTGCAGAATGGAAGAGCGAAAAAGGAGTAAGGGTAGGCCTTGGAAGAAGATTGGAAGTGGAACATGTATCATAGCAATGCATATAGAAGATGGGAGGACTTGCTGAAAGAATCATTTAGGCGCGCGTTAGCTGATTATGAAGGAACTTGTATCTAACATGATTGTGCCGACCTTCAGGTGACTCGAAAGATACACAGCCCGCTTCACCAAAATTATCATCGTCCTCCAATCGCTCTCACGCTCCATCGTACAAGCTACCGCCTATCCCTCACGGCCCGCCGCCTCCAACGCCCTCCTCTCCCTCTCCTCATTCGTCGGCCTGCCCCTCTTCTTCTTCACCGGCGTTCCATCGCCTCCGTCCCCCTTCTCCTCTGCCTTGCTATTCTTCCCTTCTCCTCCACCAACGTTCTTCTTCACCTCAGCAGGCCACTTCACCGCCCCTTCTCCCCTAGCATCAACCTCTCTCACCCCCACGAACTCCATACTCACATCCCCACTCCCCATCTCGCTCTTCTTGCCCGTCAACAACAAGCCCATATCAACGCGCAGTAGCACATATCCGTTTCCCAAGCACACCAAGCCCATGGTATACCCCTCCGCGCTCGTCGTCAGCGTCGTAACCCGCAAACTCGCATGTGGCGGCGGCTTGAACGCAAGCAACGTGCACGCCACGGGCGAAGGCGGAATCGTTAGACGCGCAGTATACGTGTTCCCGCCTTTGAATCCCGCGGGCCGCGCGATGGACAGCGTGCGCTGCCCGTAGCCGTACTTGTCGATGTGTGTGGCTGCGTACTTGGGGCAATAGAGTGTGTATACGCCGTCGAGAGTACCTAGCGGCACGGGAACACGAGCGGTTACGGCGTTGCATAGGAAGCGTTCTGCCTCGAGGGAGGAATGGACTGCGGCGTCGAACGCAGCGTGCTCGGCGTCGGAGACGGAGCTGATTTTCAGGAGGTGGCTTGGTTCTTCGCGTAGAAGGCGGAGGACTTGTTCGCTTTTCGCGGTGCAGCCTGTTGCGTTTTTGAGGCAGGGTAGTGGGCCTGCTGCGTCGTTGGTAGCGCGCCACGAGATGTGCTCGCTTAGATACTTTGCTTCAACGGTGAAATTTACGGTTGCTTGCGACGCAGCGAATGTTTTTGCGAAGGCGTGTGCGCTGGCTTCGACGTGTGATTCTAGCGTGGCTTTCTTCCTGGACGAGGGGGTGAAGAAGGGGTTTATTTCGGCGCTGGAAGTAGGCGTGTTAGGTGATGGTTTTCCCATGCGTGCGATGGCGTCTTTGATGTTCAGTGAGCCTGTGCTGGAGACGGATATGGCGCGGCCTGTAGGACGCGGTTTGGGGTCGTCGTTGAGGGGCTGGGTGTAGCGGCGGAGATTGGAGGCCGTGAGCGAGTCTTGGCTGCTGGGCTCGATGTCGTCTTTCTTGGTGCGGCGGAGGAAAGATGGGGCGGATGAGGGTGTTCGGGAGGTGTCGGTTGTCTGGGAAGCTGGAGGGAAGAGTCCAGCTGTGGATTTGGGGGCGACGGCTGACTTGGAGAGAGGGAAGGGGATGGGTGTTTTCCAGGGAGTGGTGGACTCGCGGGGCAATTGGGAGGGGGGCGTTTCGATGACGAGGATCTCGGATTGAGTGCGGCTGGGTGCTTTGTAGGGCTTGATGATAGAGCCGACGGCGTGGGGAGTGTGGTAGTGCGACTGCTGAGGAAGTGGCACTGGAGTTTTCTTGGGCGTGTGCTCGTACGGCGATGCTTTTGGTGGTGCTTCGGGTACGAGCTTGGTGTTGTTATCGGTCAGGCTCTTGTCTTTCTTGCTCTTGTGCTTCTTCGCGGGAGGCACCTCGCTCACAGTGAAGTCCTTCACTGACATCACTGGACCGCCCTCGTGGAGCTCGACTGTCGTATCAGCGGCGTTGGATGTAGTACTCTTGCGCTTTGTGCTGTCATTCTTCTTGCTTGACTTCTTCTCAGGCTCGGTTGGAGCAGGCTGGCTGTTGAAGAACGCTCCAATGTCTCCCACTGACGTTTTGAGGCCCTCCAACCAGTCCTCTCCAAGCATGGTGCTGTCGTCTTGTTCGAGGTGAGCGACCGGCAGAGATTCAGCGTCGAGCTCGCTCTTCCTCTTGCGCTTCTTGCTGGATGAGCTCTTGTCGTCAGCGTCCTTGGAAGTCTTTTTCTTCTTGCTCTTGGCACTTGACTCGGTGCGCGCTGTGTCGCCATCGACCTTGGCCGGCGTGTCTTGTGCATCGCTTGCGCCTTTCTCACTTCTCTTCGACTCCTTGGACTCTCTCCTCTTCTTCTTGTCTTTCTTGGCCTCAACTTTATCCTTGCGCTCGGTCTTACCTACCTCGTTCACAGCACGAGCCGCCTCGTCGATGACTGATTTTGCTGTCTTCGCATCCTCTTCCTTCTGGAGGTCCATCGTGTTGAACGTGCGGCGCTTCATGTGCGGTGACCCACCATAAAGGTGTTGACGCGGGACCGGATACATGCCGTTGGGCGGCATTGTTGCAGCGGCGCAATTGGAAGTAAGAACGCTAGGTGAAGTATTCCAATGCTGGTTGCAATCCAAGCCAATCTCAAGGACCTAGACAACGTGCGTATCGTGATGCTTGCGGGTCCAATTGGAGGCGATATGGGTAGGAGCGGACGAGAGTGCAAGTCGCGAGGTGAAAACGCGAGGATCTGTCAACAAGGAAACGCGGGACGGCGCGTGATTCAATCAATCAAAACGTAAACAAACAGTCACTCGCAGTGAAGGTGAAGAGTGGCACCACGTTCTCAACACTCTCTATTAGCGCGCCGAGTAATCAACGGCAACATCTGGACCGGTAATCTGCTTGTAAAGTAGGATTGAAGGTAAACATCTTCATGTCGCAATTCATAGCGCAGTGTTAGAGCTCTGAGTGGGACAGGATACAAGGTTTTGAGTTTGAGACAACAACTTTTGCGATTGGGTGTGCGGTAGGTGAAGAGCCAGTGCTACTAAGTGAAGTTATACATTGCACCTTCGTCAAGATGCAGCACAACAGGTGCATCTGAAGGATGGAATTAGGTAGTTCGATTCATGTATCCATGTCTAGGTATCAATTTTTGATGTGAAAACTTGCTGCCACTACCTCCTCCTCACGCATAAGTCTTGTCCAATCGCTGGAAACAACTGCCAGGTCATCCCGGACGCATTTTAACCCAAACACGCTTGCGTCCGCATCCAAACTTTCGTCAGATCTCGACAATCTGCTGTCATACTTGTTTGAAAGTAGGGATACAGGCCGGTGCGGCGGGGTCATGAATGTGTGCCTTGACGAACTCCCGTTAAGTTCACTCATCTGGGTGATAAACGTTCGAGAGTAGCACGCCTCCTCCCTCGTCATCGTCCGAAATGATCTGCTCTTCTGGCCAAGCATTAGACTCGTCATCATCCGATATGATCTCATGCTGCGCCCCAGTCCCCGTCTCATCCTGATCCGAGATGGCTACCTCTTCTTCGCCAGCAGTTCCTTTATCATCATTTGGAGCGATCTCCCCTTCCGTCTCGCCATTCTGCTCCTCAGTCTCTTGGATACCTCCCTTCTGGTATTTGTACACTCCAAACTCGCTGCGTTTATCCCACTCAATACCGCCATGGATCTTCTTCAAACTACGAGCCTTCTCGTTCCACCAACGCAGTGCGCATTTAGTGTCTCCTTGGGTGATGTCCGCTTCTCCTCCTAGTATCTTTTGTCTCGTAGATCCCATGTGGCGTTGCGCAAGCTTCATGTCCTTGCGCGCCGCCTCCAGCTCTTCAAGATTGCCTGAATGTGTATGTAGGTCCCGTCGCTGTTTGCACTGCTGGAACTCACTGCGATGACCGCGGAGGAGAAATTAGAGGTGGAGACGGACTCGTGCGGCAATGCGAACTTGTTGATCAGGTGACTGCGCCTCAGTGTACCACTGACGCAGTTTGGAATCTCGTGTACGCTCGAAGCGCTGCTGTATCTCGTCGTCGGAAGGTACCATGATAGATGGAGGCATAAGTGCTTCTTCCTCTTCTTCTTCTTCCCCAACACTCTGCTCTTCCAGCGCTCTGCTGGCCTCAGTCTGGTGCTTAGTCACCCCAAACTCCTGCTTCGTATCCCACTCGGTGCCTCCAAGAACCTCAACCAGATTGTGGCCTTTACTCCACCACTCAGCTGCCTGCGTCGCCATGTCCTTGGGAAGCTCTAGTACCCCTTTTGCCATCCTCACAATTGTAGCAGTAGTTCCGATCGAATATGGCAGCTTCTCGCGCATATCGGTCAGACTGTGCACATCGCCGACCGCCTTGTACTTGTTACGACGCTGATTGTAGGACTGGGTCAAAGCGCGCTGGTCGCGAAGAAGGAACTGGATGTATAGGCGGATCTGAGCGTCGAGCTGGACTTCTGGATCATCTGAGTGCGCTTCGGTGTACCACTGTCGCAGTTTCAGGTCCCGCGTGTGTATGAATCGCTGGTGTATTTCTTCTTTGGCAGTGATCCACTCGGCCTTAGACTTGGGCGGCTTGGATGGCTCGGTCAATCGAGGTTTGATAGGCACCGTGACGAAGAGTGGAGACGCGTGTAGTTGATTGCTCTTTGGATTACCGAAACTTGGATTTGCCGGTTGATTCTCGCCGTCAACCGAGCCAAAGTCGCGTGGTTCGTCCAAGTCTTCGTTAGCAAGGATCTTTTCCAAGGTATGAATGTGAGGTTCCCATTTCTGGGCCGCAACTCTAGCCTTTTTATCAGACCTTGTTTTCACGCCGTTGATGATATTCAGGCTCTCCATTACCAAGGCCTTTTTATGTTCCAGCTTCTTGCGCAAGAAAATACTGTTGATATCAAGATCAGGTTCGCACGCCATGAATTCGTCTTCGACTTTATCCCGTGCGGCGCGGCGAGTACGCAGCTAAAGCTTCAATACCAATCGGACCCGGGAATTCCACTGAATCTCGGAGTCTTTAGATTGAGTCTCGAGGTACCATTGACGCAGTTTTATTTCTCGGGTAAGATAATAATGTTGTTGTAGCTCAGCTTTAGCAGTCGTGTCAGCCATCTTGAAGATAGGTAGCGGGTGAGGGAGGTGAGCGATTGCAATTTTGAGTGAGTGCTTGTGCTAAGATGTTACGTTCAAGGCTTGGGAAGTTGAAGAGAAGGCACATACACAAACAATTTAGCGCCTTGGCGGAAAACATGGGTCCAACTGGTGAGCTCAGAGTGAAAGGACGACAAACGGCAACTACAGCCTGCATCGTGCCTCAGAGGAGAGATAAGTGCCTCAAAGGAGAGATTAGGAAACAACTTTTGTTTGACCTTACACTCGTTAAGCCACCGAAAGAATAGTGATGACTGTCCCAGCGTGCACCTAGATTTCCTCATGGCAAAGCCCATCACTGCTTCAGTGATCAGTAAACCTCAATTTCTTCCCTCAAATCCCATACCTCCCCTTCGTGTCAACCATGAGAACGCCAAAACTGCGTCGCCGCTTTCCCCTGATCTAAATCCCCTCTACATCGCCCATAAGAACGCCAGAAAACTCAAGCACCTTCCCAGTAGCTCGCATTCTGTCGTATCCATAATCCGTCATGATCAGCGGTAGTGCAGGGAGCGTGATGTGAAGATGGCCGCCTTGGTAGAAGGTCACACTTGCATTCACTTCTCCACCTTTCATGCGATCAGAAATGCTAAGTGGTATCTGTAGCCCAACTGTGTCTACAGGAGCTTGCATTAGCATAGGTCTATCGCTTGTGGAATGTTAGGGTTTCTCACCTCGTGGCACGGATACTCCTTCCGCAAGGAAAGTTCGATCGCCGGATTCCAATATGACATTGACCACGGGAATACGATGCTGAGCTGTGAAATGGGTCACCTGGATGCGATGATAGCCTCCAGGGATCCAGCCTGACTGGTTCCGACTGCTTCCGCCCTCATAGTACTGCCAAAGCTGAGTCGATGAAAGCTCCCATACAGCAACCTTTGACGACTCTGCATCCATCGAAGTACCGCCACAGTCGGTAATGCATGTATGCGCACCAAGAGAGCCCTGCTCAGTTGCAATCTGTTTTGCTTTGGCAACTTGCAGCTCCGTGCCGGCCTGGTCTCGAAATTCCTTCTCCTGTATTGCGATCTTCGTCGACCATATCACTTTAGTCAAACCCTGGGTCGCGAAGTGGCGCCGCATTGTGGCCTCATGACGTTCCCAAAGGGCATCTTGGATTTGGCAAAGCTCGCGGCGAGGTCCCCGCTGGTTATCGCCCCTCAGCATTGACTCTCGTTGGAGGCTTACATGTGGGTGATTCAGAGGCAGCTGCACGCTCTTTGCGTGGGCAGAGCCGACGGGGCCAGTGCCACTATCATGTTTCACAAAAAGGGCTGAAGCGTTCCTATGCGCGTGCCATACGCTCTCAAATTTGCTAAACTCCTGCTTGAGTGTAAGCGTCGGTTTCTCCGCTGGCACTTCCCTCGCCGTAGGGAGCCTGCCGGGTACAGCAGAAAGGGAAGTCAAAAACTCTCCAATCATCGGTGTGATGTGTCGCCCGGTGAGATGGGGAAGTTTCTTCACGATCTCGAGAGCCCTCCAGAGCCGCGACTGAGCCTTGTGGCGGAGCTTCTTTCCATCGAGTTCGTCTTTTTCCTTCAGGCCTTAAGATTGTATGTTTGACGGCTTCATCAAAAGCATCCCGTTCGACAGAGCTGCCCAGCTTATTCCTGGTACTCTGTAGGAGCATATCGGCGTGTATAGATCGCCGAGTATGGGCAGCGGCATCCCATTTGGTTTTTCCCGTGCCATCTGGCGTTTTACATGGAACGAGGAGGATCATCTTGGTAAGAACGGCCGTTAACTTGGTCCTGCTACTCTGTGACAGTGGCAATGTTAAAGGCGGTGCACTCGCCATGTGCTCTACTCCTTCTCGGCGTTGTAAGCGACGTGCTTGCTCCGTATGTTGGTCACCAGCTCTTTCCACGTCTGCCAACTCCCTCTTCACTCCTCTCGTATGCGCAGTGTCTCTCAGTAATAAGTGACTCGGCCCTTCGTCTTCCTGGTCCCGCCATCGTTCGAGAACGTGTGCAGCTCGCCCCACATTTCTCATTTCTGTCTCCGTCGTTTCCGCGAACGTCATTATAGAGCTTCTGACGATGGAGGGATCTTCAGCAGTGACATCGCGAGTGGCTGATGTGGCGGCGTCGGTGCATCGGGAGCGAATACCTGAGATTGAAACGTCGTCCTCTGTAGTCAAATCGATGACCTCGATGGGAAGGCTGCCCGGAAATGGCAAGGGAGGTCTAGCATTCTGGCTACTGCCCTGATTGTAAAGTCGTGGCTGCAGTGAGAGGGAGGTATTTCGATGAGCAGGTGGAGCTGCAGGTGGGGTGATCGTGTTTATACCAGGGTACAGTCCCTGCACGCGCATCTTCGTATCCATTTCGCAAGGTTGGTGGATGGTGGTATAGAAGTGTTGGCTAGATGAGAGATTGTGTCGGAACAAACGAGGGCAATTGGGAAGCTGCACCAGCGTCTTGGCGCTGAAATATGGCAGGCGCGTGTCGAACATCAAATGAGATGAGAGAGAGACATATGGAAGTGTTTTGAGTAAGATTCAAGCTCTTATAGGGCAAGCTCTTGTCTCACGGTATGAAGATATGACCACCTTCACCACAGTCTTCAATGGCTACCGTGGGAGCATCAACCTCACCCTCACCCTTACCCACTTATACGATCTCCATCGCATCCCCCTTAGCTGCTGCCTTCTTTGCTCTCTTCCTCTCCCTCTTCTCCCTCGTAGCCTGCGCCGGGTTGCGCTTCTGCTTCTGCTTCTGCTCCTTTTGCAACCTGTACGCGTCCAGCGACATGTTCCTTCGATCCGCAGCAGCTATCTGTGTCTTGTCCATGTTCACTTGCTGTTTAGCTTGACCTTTAGCACGTTTAGCACGTTGAGCTGCCTTTGCCAGATTCTGCCGGGTGCGTTTTGCTGGGATTGAGTTAGTAGTTATTGCCGAATGACTGTGACGCTGAGAGCACTCAATCACGCATGTGTAGATGTGGGACGTACTCATCCTCTTGCCGCCAAAAGCCGCCTCAATCTCCATGGTCTGCTCTCCGGTCGCTTGATCTTCGGCGCCTGCATGCTCTATCAGCTATGTCGTGAACCTTAAGTGGTCTTTGGCACATCTTTTTGCCACCTGCATACTAACCAGCGTCTGCGCTGGGCTTTTGGAACGCGTCACCCAATAGTGTTCCCAGGTCATCAGTGAGAGCGTTGACCTGTTTGCGCTCCTCTCTAAGTTGTCGCCTCTTCTTGGATCTCGTCTTTTTTGTAACGACTGCTGTGGGATCGCTGGCATCAAGTGGATTTGGCGAGAGGCTGCACTCGCTTTGTGCTGATTGGTCGCTATCGCTTGCATCAGACAAGTCGTCTTCGCCCAACCGGAAACCGGTAATGATAGTGTTCTGCATATTCACAGACTGTGGAGACGTGGACGTGAATGCAGAAGTCATGGTGATTCGTGAGCATGCGTGGAAGAAAAATGTAGACGTGAGTAGCAAAAGCTGAAGAACAAACGGTCGGTCGGTAAAACGTTGGTCCGTGCATCTGGTTGGCTATCATTGGCCTATCACTGAACCGCGTACCTGATGCTTTGATTCGCATACCAATGCTGTTCTACCATCTATCCGTGGTCCGCGTTTTGACGAATGGTTAAATGCTATGCAGAGTACCTCCCAAACACACACACAGACAAAAAAATGTAAATCTGAAGGGAACGTCGAGCCAAAGGATGTGCCCGTGGCGGAGAGAAAGCAACAAACGATGACAAGGAAAGATTCGTGACAATTCGTGAATGCATAGTCCCGCACATTGCCGACGGAAGGCTGATAGCCCCATGCGACATCCATCCAGTGCGCCCGACGCCAAGCCAAAGCGCCGTCTAGCGTTGTCCGTCAACTCCAACCCAAGCAAGCAGAAGCACTATGAACCGCTGTCGTCGTCGACAAAGAAGCCCCAGAAAAGCACCTCCTCGTTCTCGCGGCCGCGCAATTGGTCGCCGTAGACGTCTGCGCACATTTCTATGGGCACCTCCAGCTTGATGCAGCCGTTGCCGAGGAACGTGAAGAGCAGCCACGAGTCGTAGGTAGGGAACGCGCCATTGTCCTCTGCCTTCCGGCTCAGTATGCCGCGGTTCTGCAGCGACGGCGTGCTGGGCAGCCGGAAGGTGTGGTATGGCAGCGTCTCCATGGAATCGGCGACAAAGAAGGAACTGTTCAGGGCCAGCTCGACATTGACCCAGGGCGACTCGAGCGGGGACGCGGCATGCTTGTGGAAGCGCAGCGAGCCGAAGCGCAGGTCGGTGGGCTGGTCGAGCAGGTCGAACAGCTCGGTCGAGTACAGGCGGAAGTAGCCATTGTGCAGGCTGCCGAGATCCTCGTCCTGGTCCTCATCCTCATCGTCGATGTCGATGTTGTCGGTGCTGTCGCGGAGGGTCAAATTGTGCAGTTGCTCCTCCACGCGCTTACCCTCGGACTCTGCGGCGTTGAGCGACCGCCGGATGTGCTTGCGCGTGTACTTGGTGCTGAGGTCTGATATCGCGAGCCGGCAGGCCTGGCGGCGGATGTCCTCGCGGCAGGCGCTGTCCAGGGCGTCGCTGGCGGTCGCGTCGAGCGAGTACAGCAGGCCGGCCTCAAAGACCCTCACCAGCTCCTCGAACTCGCGCATGACCCGAGCCAGGGGAGACGACTCGGCATCTGGCGGTGGTTTGGCTTCGCGCGCAGGTGCAATTTGGACGGCCATCAGGGCACCACAGCCGGCGTGGCGCAGCAGTAGATAGTGGGCGGCGGCAGTTGGTTATTAGCCCTCGACGGCGAGGCTGCTGGCTGCTGGCAGAGGGTGCTGAGGGGTGGGTCTCGGCTGTAGTGCTGGGAGACGCGGATCGCTGCAAGGGCAGAAAGACACGCAATTTGGTCGTGGGATCGTGAAGGGCAGGCCGTTAACTCGTAGCAATCAGGACGCACTGCTCAGGGGCACAGGACGGGCAGGCATCAGGAGGCAGGAAAGACATGTGTTTCTCGAGTAGGTAGTAGAGATTTTGGGAAACTGCAAGCCAAGAATAAAGGTCACTGTACCTAGTGCAGCTCCGGCGCTGGTCTGTCTTCCCCAGCCAATAATGCAGCATGGCCAGTGCACAGGCGATTCGCTTTGCTCGAGGGCCATTGATAGGAACATCAGCCGTTGTTGTCTTGCGTGCATCCATAGCAAACCGGCTGCTATAGACGGGGTGCGTTGTTGCGGCTTGGCTGGCATTACGAGGACGCCGAACTTTCCATCCCATGTTCGAGGCGTTTCGAGGCGAGGCATCCTGGAGCGAGCGCCATGATCCATCAGATCCGCAAGACTGCCCCCATCAAGCACGACCGTGTCAGCGCCGTCACTGCATCACGCGCATGTCCATCTCCTGGCGCGGTCTATAACAATGGCCTTCCGTATTCGACACAAGCTCGTGCTAAGCAGAAAGCTCTTCAACATGCCTAACGTGGGCGAAGCTCAAGTAATCCCCTTCGAAAGATGCGAGCCAGCAATAAAACACAGATGTTGTGATTACCTCCAAAGCTTCAGATGCATGAGAGCGCTTGGGACGCGCTCTGCTCGATTCTGGCCATGTCTCGACCTCCTCCGATGTGGAAAGCAGACCCTGGACATTGGGTCGCTGCACTTCCAAGACACCGACCCAAGCTGTCGGTAACGAACTGCCTGTCTGATACCAGGGCTCGTCAGCCATTCGTCACTCGCCCAAGCTTGGAGTGTCATGATCGCGACCGGGCCGTTTTTGCTTACTGTGCCATTCGGTCCGATGGACACAAAGAAGGCGACTTAAGCCTCACCTTTTTGCTCGAAGTCAAGACAAAGATGCAGACTGTGGGACCTCTAGGTGGGTAGCACCGGCGAAATAGGCGTACAGTGTCCACAGACAGTGTTTCACCCGGCCACAGGTCCCCAAGACGGCTTGTCCGACGTCTCGAGCCAGGCCGGATGCATACACCTATTACCCACCTGGACCGTCGTGTTACCCTATCGCACTTTCGCGCATCGCCGTCGTACTGTGTCGATCACAGCGATTTGAAAACGTAAGTCGACCCCCACACACTGACTCCGTCTTCGACGTCCATCTGTCCTCACAACTACGTGCCTGCATAGGCTGACATAATCTCATATTCCGCAGCACCATGTGACGCCGCTCAGGGCGAGCCCATAAGAACCAACACCATTCCCCCACGCGCCTCTCCCATGTTGTTGATAGTCCCACATCTCACGCGCAGTAACTCATCTGACCACGAAATCGCATATTTCCCAAAGCATCTCAGCCGCTTCAGACAGCATCACCGGGTGGCACTGGGGCATCCGCCTTTGGCCGCCTGACTCGGCTCGATCGCAATATACAGCTGGGTACGGTCAAGCCAAAGTCCGCTCGTGTTCCCAGGTCCTCGGAGCCAACATTCTCACACCGGATTTTCGTCCATGAGATTCCAGTCAGCAGCATGCAGATCCAGCTTACGATCTGACCACCTCCGCGTCTCAGCACACTCGTGTTGGTTTGTCTGCCTCGATCCCTCGCTTCTAAGTTCCATTCGATGCCTGTACAGGCAGCCCTATGGGGCGTACTTCAACTTCGAGCATCTTGTGTGCCATTTCGATCTGTAGTGCATGTCGGCACTTGATGCTTATGCTGACTGCTCTGCCCCGAGCTCACAAGTAATCCATCACAGGGGCTTCTAATCGAGGCGAGGAAGGAGCAGAGTTGTGTGACGCCAGTTGCGACACCCTCCATCTCCTCTCCTGACCGACCTCGGAAGGCCTCCAGGCTACATCAAGAGCATCATCACATGACGCAATCAAAAGTCCGCCATGCACGGGCTGTTGTTCAGCCATAGCCCAGCCTGGTAATGGCTAATCAGGTGTGACGCGCAGCACACATTTGGCCTCTAAAACGCGGTTGATCAATACTGCACCGCTTCCATGCGACCTGCTGGCTTCCCAGATATTCCATCTTAACAGATGTTCAGGAGCCACGTAGCCGGGTCACATTACACCTGGAGCTGGGATATGCAGCTTACCAGCCGCCAGGGACTCCGACGTGCTCTCGTACACAACGCATTCTTGTTCTCTTTGGTTCCAAGCTTCGGCGTTCTTCAGTCTCGGATGGCAGGCTGTACACATTTTGAGGCATCGCCACACGTGCGATGACTTTGTTGGATATGATGGAGCTCGAGAACCCCTCTCATTACGTTTTGAAGCATATTGAAGCTGGGAGAATGGCATGCTTAATCGGTGGGTACCGCCATCTGACAACGAATTTCAGGCAGGACAGCCTGTTGTAGCCATCTCTCTTTGACTGCTATGGCTGGCTTCAAGAGCTTGGAGAGGTAGGGAGAGGTTTTTTGCAGTCATGGAACAATCTGTAAATATTGTGAGGCAGCTTTGCTCACCTTCGGTGTTTAAGATTCCGGGCCGTCCAATTTGGGTTGCACGCCCTTTTCACCATTTGCCCAAGTATCCTGCTTAGCTTGAATGCTTAAGCTCTTTTCTTCCACCATCTTTTCAGAAAATTGTCTTGCCGCTGTATCTTGCATACCTTTCTGTCTCGATCCAGCAGTGCATAATCACTATTCACTCTTGTCGAACCACACTGCTTCACACGCCAAGCAAGAAGATGCTAAGAAGTAGGATGTCAACCTGAGGCCTCTTCAGTTACTACACTCGATGCAGAGGTATACTCTGGCTTGGCATACGAGCTTGGCTACCATCTCTTTGAATGCTCATTGCCGACATAGAGAGTACACAGGTAGCTCGATTTACCTTATGGAGCGACACTTGGTAACAGCCTATGAGAGATACGCGGGGCCCGACTTTGCTCTGGTCAGGACTCGCCCTGATCTTGCTCTCGACACACTACCCCGTTGCTGGAAGCTTCTTTCATAATCGTAGGTGAAAGAGGAAATGCTCGAGGCAAACGACAACGATGATCCGGCCAATTAGGAGCGACATCGCAACCTCCAGACCGTCACCAGCGCAACGCGACTAAACCTCACTCTCATAATCACCCTCGTCACCTCGAATCCGCCCAATTTCTCATTCTCAGCTTTATCATCGCACGTTCGCTCAGCAAGAGGTCGCTTCTAGAATTCCATCGATTCGCATCTACGAATCATCACATCCTCGCGCACATTCAGAGAAGATGGCATATCAGAACCAGTTTCCGCAGAGCAACAACTGTCCGCCAGGCACCGGTTCGGTGGGTCGTAGAGGCTACAATAACGGATCCCGTGGCAAGAAGAATGGCTACAAGAGCAACAGTCATCGCGACGGTAGCAGCAATTACAGCGGCTTCAACAACCACAATTGGCGCGGGACCTCTTACGGATCGCAGAACTACGGCCCACGCGCTGTGCCCAACGCACCTCCTCAAGGATCTTCCGCGACATGGGGCGCGCAGTATGGCAGCGGCTATCCAATGCCACATGCCAATCCCGGGAGCTTCGTAGCACCTACTCCCGTGGCTCCTGCTCTCGCGGTCCCCACTCCGAACACAAACGCGGTCGCAACAAGCTTCTCGAACCCTCACGTTGTCATCGCTCCAACGACTATCGCACCTATCGCTACGCCCATCGTTACATCGACGCAGACCATCGCTATGTCCTCGCACCAGTCTACTCCCTCCACCAATATCGAGATGTCCGATGAGCTGAAGGATCCGCCGCGCACGAAGACAACCAGCGAGGCGCGCGATACCCCACGAGCTGATCTGGCAAACGACGCGTTTCCCAAAGATGCGAAGCAGATCGGCTCCCAGACACAGCTGTGCTCTTTCACTCCCGTCTCAGCTGATGTCCTGAAGCAGCAGGGCAGACCGACACGGATGATGCATCGATCCGGTTTACATGACTGTGCCCCAAAAGAAGGGATGACTTTGCCGATCGATCAGCTGCATCAGAAGACGCAAGACCGATTTGAGGGGATCAATCAAGCAGCTCTGACTAGCCTGCCGAGTCTCGGAAAGAGCGCCGCTGAGAAGCTTCAGCTCACCTTGACCAACGCTCGTGAAGCTCATGAAGCCCAAGAGACCGCTGGCCAGGCCGAGCGCAGTCGTATCCTGAGCAAGCTTCAACATGCTCGCGAGTCAGAAGTGCGGAACGAGGCGCGCATTTATAACTTGCATGCCGTCTTCACGCAGAAGATGACGCAGGCTAGCAAGGCCGTCGGCATCGCGAAGAGCACTGCGCAATCCGAAGCGATTCCTTACTTGACTTCTGCAAGTGATGCATCCGCTCGGGCCGCTGAAATGCGCCAGGTTATCGAGGAGTGCCGGGGAAACCTATTACGATTAGATAACGTTCGCGTCATCTCAGCGAATGCGTACGCTGAGAATGTTCAGGAGGTTATGGCCGAGGTGCTGAAGAGCTTGGTCAATGACCAGTCAAGCTCTCCAAAGTCCGCTTCCGCTGAAACCGAGGAGGCTCAGCCCCAGACCAAGCCAACCCTCGCCAAATCATCACACGACCAAGAATCGCTGTCAATAACTGCACAGCAATTTTCCTTGCAGTCCGCAATCGAGCGTCGTTCCGATCAGGCGCAACAGAGCATCGAGGATATCCCGGATCGTGTGAAAGAGTCAGAAGCCCTTGTCGGTCTGAGGCAGTCAACGAACGGTGACGTGGCTGACGTTACCGAGGAGCGAATGTCGTCGTCGCTGTTGGAAGTGTCCGGAGCTCCCGAGAGTAAAACAGGCAGCATGGCCGCGAAAGAGGTGGAGACTGGCCTGCCAGCAGGGCAAAAGACGACATCGAACACTACTCAGAAGTCGCAGTCGAAAGCCTCCCATAAGTTGGAGTCGAACACCCGTGAAAAGACGCCGTCGAACACTGGACACAAGTCAAAGGCGAACGGTTCCCGAAAGTCGCAGATCAATACTACCCAGAAGCCCAAGTCGCACGTTCGTCAACAGTCACAGTCGACCACTCCGCAGAACCCGAAGCCGAACGCTACTCAGAAACCGAAATCCAGCACTCCTCAAAAGGTACCAGAGGGCTCTAAGCCTGTCGTTCCCAAGACGGAGCCTGCTGTTCCCAAATCTGAGTCTGCCATTCCTAAACCCAAGGCTGCCGTTCCCAAAACCGATCCTATCGTTTTTAAGACGGAGCCTGCTGTTCCTAAAACCGAGCCTATTGTTTCTAAGACGGAGCCTGCCGTTCTTAAGGCGAAGCCTGACGATCCTACAGCGGAGCCTGACGTTCCTAAGGCGAAGCCTGTTGTTCCCAAAGCGAAGCCTGTCGTCTCCAAGACAGAGCCTGTTAAACCCAAGACGCTGCCTATCAAGGAGAGCAAACCTGTTGTGAATCATCCGCGGAAAATGTCACAGGAAACCCGGAATTATCTCCAAGAGGCTATAGCTAAGGCTGCGTACGAGTACAATGCTCTAGCTATCCATATGAAGGATGAGCTTGAGACACATCTCAACGAAGACCCAGAATACAGCATGGGTCAAATCGAGAGGGGGGAGTACGAAAACTGGGTGGCTAAGATGTGCGACGTCGAGATGTCTGACCCGCTGTTGGCGACAGCTCTACATGCGGTCAGGGATGAGCTTGTTGCCTTGGTAGCGTGCAACGACCTGAGGGCCGAGAAGAAGGCGAAGAAGGGGGTGACTGTTAGCGTGAAGGCTGTTGAAGAGGACGAGCCTGCCGCTGACAAGGCGAAGAACGAGGAGTCTGTCAGCGTGGACGCTGTTGCGGAGGACCATTCCACCGTGGTGGCGCAGCAGCCGTCCGCCGACCCAGCCACCGGCATTTTGTCCAAGAACAAGGCGAAGAACGTTAGGAAGAAACTGAAGAAGCAGCTCGCTAGCTCTGATGACAAGATCGTTGGCGGGAGCAACTCTGGTGATAACGACAAGCCCAACGCCGGCAACGCGTCTGCTGGCAACGAAATTCGCAAAGGAGGGTAGATTGATCGGCGGCGAGACGGTGTTTGGATAACGGAAGTTCTTGTGAGACAGATAGACAATCGAACGCGCATCTACGCGATATCTCATAGTCAGTCGCTGAGATGAGCAGCTGAGCTCTTGATAGCTCTCGCTCATGCACATTGCTGGATAAGAGAAAGTGTCGTATATAATGAAGGATGAGAAGATTCAGGTTGACTGCGCAAGAGTGACTAGTGAAGATGTCGAATGTGGCCCATATTATTTGCTACACACCAATCCTGCTATCCATGTGTTCGGCCCACCGCAAATATGCGTTGTCATGCTTGACCTGATGCCAGCACAACACCCGTGACATAAGACATGACACTGGCGCCTACATGTAAGTCAGCCCATTGGAGCACATACTTTCCCACGTTCAAAGCCCATTATCTCGAGAGATTAGTCCACCCCTTCTACGACAATGTGTGATCCGTACAAAACCAATGTTGCCACTTACTACCCCAAATGTGGGCACTCGATTCCTACGAATCCTTGCCTATTCTTCTCTTTTGTAGATGGCACGTTCGGTATGTGCTATGAGACGAGGACTTATGTTACGAATAGGGTGAAAACTGAGAGTAAGTGGGGGTGGTATGGGTATTGTGGGCAGGGGCCGTAGGGATGAGTGAAGAAAGAGTGAGAGGGCGAGACTGGCGTTAAGTTGCCGAAGTCTAAGCTCCCCACTACAGCTTTAATCAATCATGTCAGCCTGGCACCTCGGTTCATACGGTACACTGTGAACTGCACCTCACGTGACTCTGTTAGTCACTTGCTTACTCATCTGATTGTGTATAAGTTATAATCGCTCGCTGTAGCTCTCTCAATACAACAACCTTCTGCCTCATTCGTATCTGCCCTGTGCTCCCACATCCAACAAATCACTTTAAAAACGTTCCGGCCGATTTTCTCATTAAGAGACAGCAAGCGCTCTTTTTCGGTTCTCAGCGTAGGTCCGTACACCTCGGCTCCATCTCGCGACTACAGCCATGCGCCTACTCAATCCTTCAAGTCTCAATAAATCTTCGCCGATCTTCACACGTCACTCCATCCACGCACCGAACATTCAGACAGATTCTCGGAAAACAGACACCGCTATGCCAGGCTTCCTCGCTAATTCACGCTCCTCCGACTCATTTGATTTTGAGCTCTCTGCGGCCGTGAAGGACATCGAGGAGCTGAAACTTGCTGAAAAAGTAGCTTTGCACCATATAGTCCACGTTGAAGTCGTCTCCCGCATGAGCTCCAAGACGTCAGCAACTATCCGTGGTAGAGAGAAGATCGCTGTCTTTAGAGACAGACGAGAGCAAGACGTAGCGTTTGCCGCAGATGCTGATCGAGACCTCGCCGCTTCGTGTGCTGCACCTTCTCGTACATCAACGGTTGACCTCCACCAATCGGACTTTGAGTCAATCAATATGGACTCACTTTCCGTTGACGTGGGTCCGCATGCGCAAGACGTCAGCGATGACACCTCAGGACTGGTGGCACGGCTCCATGCTCTCAGCGCGAAAAGGGAAGAGCTGTTACGTCAACTCAGCACCGTTCTGGAAGAGGAGTCGATAGTGCTGGGACAGCTGAAGCAGCGGACGTCAATCACACCCGCGGATACCCTCCCCTCGCAGACACACGATGCGATTTCATACAAGTCATCACTCCCACTCAATGCTCCATTGCTCCCTGTTCCGATGCCCTCGCCATCTCGATTGCCACACATACAATCCGCTAAGATGGCCCGCAAACCGTTGCACACATGAACTGTATCAGCGCCATCGACTGCCGCTCCGCCAGTTGTGTGGCCTTGCACGCAGATTGAATTTCAACGCACGCCGGTCGATAGCGAAATCGAGAAACATTCATTGGCTTTCGGGTACAATCCACTGCAAGCAAACAAAGAGGAAGATTCGAGCACGAGATGTAGTGCAAAGTCGCTCCAACTCACCACGCCGCAGCATCTCCCTATCAAATTCGGGGACAATTTCGAGCAGCTCCTTCGCGACCACGCCGCCCCGCGTTCTTTCCCTGGCACTCCTCGCAATACATCACGAACTGAGTTTGGGGATAACTCTCGTGGAAGAATTGCTAATAAGAGCAGAAGTCGGAGCAGGGGGCGTGCAGTAGCCAAGCCAGCTTTCGAAATCCGATGCAATGACGCCTTATGTGGTCCCAGCTACGGTTTCGCGAAAGATATGGGAATTTTGAAGTAGCAGCTCAGGCGGATCCATGTCAAAATGTATCTACGGTAAGAGCAAGTACGACTTCAACACCACCATCTATGACGATCTAATTATGACTCAGTCTCCTCATCATGCAAGACCTCGTCCCCATTTCTCAGCTCTGTCAACGCATCTTCGACATCCTTCATGATCTCCACCGCTACGACTGTAGACTCATCATCCGTGGACCTCAGCGCTTGGACCGCCGACCCAGGTGGATCATCCAAGCTCTCGACCACTTTCTGAATAATCTCAGTAGCGTCCCAATACATACGTCCTTTGGTTCTTGCGGCATCGTTTTCGTCATATTGTTTCAGCATCCAGTCTTTGGTAGTGCCGAATTCGTGTGCTGTGCCACTTTTCACATGGTTTTCTCTCTTATATCTCCTCCACGTCATGCACGGGTTAAATATGCTGAATTGTGGGCCGCTGATGTCCGGAATCTAACTGCATTTTCTTTGTCTTTGACAGAACCAGGAACACCGCGTGATGATCTAGGCCTTCAACATGCGAGGGCCGTGGGGTTGCGATAGGACCGTCCGGTCGGAGATTGAGAGCAGCTCCTATGATGGAGCCGTCGGTACCTACGATCAGAGGTTAGTCGCAGTATGAGTCAAGTAATCAACCTCGTACCTTGTAGCATCGTGTTCAGCAAGTCCGCGAAGTATGCTAAAGAGGCTGTACAGCCGTACGCGCACGCCATCATCGCTCTTTCCTTGCCAGTCGTGTGTAGTGTGGAAGAGAGCTCGTGAAAGAACTCTTCACTCCGTTCCCCCACCTCGAACGCAGAGGCATTAGTCGTGCGCTCGATTATGATAACGTCACGACCGAATGTCATTTGCCAGAACATAACGAAGATGGACTGGAGGAGCGAAGCTGCATGCTCAATATGTCTGCGGCGTGTGAGGGTGCATTTATGCTTGTGTTGTGGCCAATCTAGTATCTGACAGGGTTTACTGCAATATTGAATGCCGCAGCGTGAACACTTCTGCCGTGCAGCAATGCCGCATCTGTTGCAGCTCATTTTGATGTGATTTGCGTACCAATGAATAACTGTATTGTGATACACGATAGCCGGAGCTCAGCATTTCATGCACTGTCAATTTGCTTTAATAAGCCACATTGATCATTTCCAGAATCAACGAGACGCGTCTCGTGAGTGTGAGGACGACTAAGCAATCTTGTCGCCAATCACCCGTAGCACTTAGGTATCGTAAATTGGTGGGGTCCATCATCAAGATGTTATGTCAGTACTACATATTGTCACATACAATGGAGAGTGGTAAGTGCACTCGGAGAGAACGATAGGTCTTTGCGAACGATTAACACTCCCGGGATACAATTTCAACCTACAGCATAGAATATCCAGACCAAACCCTCCCACGAGCCACAAATGCCTAGTCTCATACATGTGTTCAATCATGCTCCGCCCACGCACCACTCGTGTGCCACTCCCTCAACTTCAACACCTCCCCATCATACTTCCTGAACAATTCCACCGCCTCCGCCTGCAATCTCGCCAACTCGCCATTGAGGTTAAAATCTGAGTCATCAGGGCACGTATCAAGTACATCTCGGAAAGCGTACTCCGCAACGAATAGCTCGTGATTCAAGCCCAATGACAAGTCCTTCAGCTTCTCAAGCTGCCTTATCTTCCAGTAGTCGCGTGGCTCCAGCTTAAACACTTTTCGTTGGATCGTCTTGATTTCGGCCTCGATCTTCTGGTATTTGGCGTCGAGTTCGTATCGTTCGTGCTGCACGTCGCATACGAACGCGAAGGCTTTGTGGAAGTTAGAGGATAGGTCCGGTTCTATGCCGTGATTTTCTGACAGAGACACGTTATCGTCGTGTTCATCTGTATCTTCGCAGGCCTCGAAGATTGCTTGTGTCGTGTTTGCGACGTAGTTGTGGTGACTTTCGTCCCGTGCATTAATCTGCATCAACATACGGTCGAGCTCGTTGTCGTGTTCTTCTTCGCTCTCATAGTCCATTTTCTCTTGAGTTTTGACATTGCTAGAGAGAGTGCTACCTGAATCTGAGGGTTGTACGGGCATGTTGGTGTTCACTGGCACGCTCCTCCGCTTTGCTCCATTTTGATTGATGCTCATGGTGGATGTTGTGCTCCCAGATGTGAAAGCCGCCAGTATTCGCGTCGACGGTGGACTGACCAGGCCTTTGGTCGAAGGCAAAGAGCGCTGCCTTCCGTGAAAGAATGGTTGAGGGGTTGAAGGACTGCCTCTGCCTCTTTCGATAGCTCTATCACTGCCATTGGCGCTGGTCTTGCGCTTCTTCGATATTTCTGTGCGCTCGCTCCTCACTATTCTTCTTCCCATCGTGTGTCTTTCACCTCTTGCAGTTTGTTCGAACTGGATCGGTCGTCGTGCCTCCGTGATTGGGTGACCTGCTTTGTTTGCGACGCTTTGTGTTCGTTCCGCTGCAACGTTCTAGCTGCTTTCTTCGCCCCATGCTTCGCCTTCTTTCTAGCCGCGTGGGATCTGAGCTTTGCTTTGCTAACATTTTCAGCGTTCGGTATTAGTGGGGGGGTCATCAGCGCTGTATCGCAGGCATGAAGGTCGTGTGTTTATTGTCGCAAGGCGTGCAAGCACGTAGCGGAGATCTCATAATCGACTTGCTCCCCTGTCCAAGAAGCGGGCGGTTTGGAATTACTGTACGTGGTGGGTCTGAAACCCTGGTGTTGTTGTCTACGGAGAGCAAGTGGCGGGAGGAAGGCACGGTGAAGTGAAGGTGAGGCACGTGCCTCTCCCACGTGAGGGCCCCAAGAGCTTTCACAGCAATGAGACATTAGAAAAAGGGATCACACCCTAATTGCGCCCACAAACAAAGTGATTTGGGTGGTGCGGCGTACGGTCAGCATCATGACAGAGAAAGTAAACTCATGGATCCCGTGCTCTTCACCAAAATGTAAGCTGGAGGTTCGGAAGCTCTACCGTGGCGACATTCACAGCACTGAAGCTTTTGATTGCCCATGATTTCAGCTATCATCGGTCAAAATAGCACTTTCGCAAATTCAACTCTATGCTCAAAGGTATGCGTCGACCACCACAACCAATACTTCACATCGATTGGCAGAACCAACGTATCACAGCGCCCATGCTTGACCTGCTATCCTAAATTCTTCCCGCCGATCATGTTTCATCCTCCAATCCCCGTAACCTTGACATACATACTCTTATGCTCAAGATAGTGCTCCATACTCTCCAGCAAACTCTCCCTCCCCGTTCCGCTACCCTTCCATCCCCCGAACGGCAAATCCCAACATCCTGTCGGACTCGTGCAATTAATACCCACCATGCCTGACTCCAACTTCTTGCCCACGCGCATCGCGCGCTCAAGGTCCTTGGTGTACAGTGCAGCATACAGGCCGAACTCGGTGTCGTTGGCTTTATCGATGGCTTCTGTCTCCGTGGTGAAAGAATTGATCATCACGACGGGGCCGAAGATTTCTTCCTTTGCGATGCGCGCGTGCTCGGATACATCGGTGAAGATGACGGGGTGCACGAGGAGTGATTTGGAGCCCGAGGGGTTTCCTGTCGGCGAGGTGTCGATCGTGGTGCCTGCTTCGGATCTGCCGACTTCGATATATTTCTGCACGTTCTCGTGCTGGACCTTATCTGCCTGCGGACCATGGTTCGTTTCCTTTTGTGTCGGATCGCCAAGCGTGCGCGCTTTGGCATGTGCGGTGAACAGCTCAACAAACTTATCTCGGACAGTGTCTTGAACATATATCCGACTGTTCGCCATGCAAGTCTGCCCCGAGTTCCAATTTATGCTGTTCTCGGTTTCTTTGGCTGCCTGCTCTAGATCGGCGTCTTCGAAGATGAGCGCAGGCGACTTGCCGCCCAGTTCAAAGACAACTTTCTTGAGGTTGGACTTCGCAGATGCGATTTGAATGGCGCGCCCTGTACGTGTCGAGCCCGTGAAGGACAACGCGCGGATCTTCATGTGTTCTCCGAGTGCTTGGCCTGAGACAGCGCCGTGGCCTGAGAGAACGTTGATGACGCCCGGCGGAAATCCACACTTTTCGACCCACTGCGAAATTTTCCAAGACGAGAGCGGTGCTTTCTCACTGCTCTTCACGACCACACAGTTACCGGCCGCTACGGCAGGCGCCACCTTCTTCGAGAAGAAAACCAGCGGCGCATTCCAGGGGATGATAATCGCCACAACGCCAAAAGGCTGGCGCAGACTCATGTTCAGGAAGCCCGGTGTGTTGAGACTCGTGTGGCCTTGCGGGTACGCCGCCTCGGCGTAGTAGTTGAAGTGCGTGGCCGCATAATGCGAGTCGAAATATGTGCTGACTGGGCGGCCCATGGCGATGGCATCTAGTTGAGCCAGTTCATCTTTTTCCGATGCGACGAGTTCACCCATTTTCTTCAGGGGCAAGCCGCGCTCTTGCGGCGACATGGCACTCCATGCTGGGAAAGCGGCCTGAGCGGCGTCCACGGCGGCGTCGACGTTGGAGACGGTTGCTTCTGCGACTGTGGTGTGTTGTTAGATGGGATGAAAGGTTGAGGCGGGACTTTGGTACCTTTCGCAACGAGCTCGCCAGTGTGTGGCGAGAAGAGATCGAATGTGGCATTGTCGCTTGCAGGAACAAGCTTGTTGTTGATGAGCAGCTGTGTCTCGATTATGCCTCCCATCTTGAATGTGACGACTTCTTTTTCCCTTGAATATCTCTTTTTCCTGTTCTTTCACGACTTTACATGCGAAGCCAGCACGCGTCGCGAGATCTTGTTTACGGACATAATTCTCGTAGTTCCGGGCTTCGGTGGAGGGGCACCATGTCCATGCTTGGTGGGGTTAAAAGATGCCGCAAGGTGGAACAGCGGCAAGCATCGATATCTCGCGGGTACCTGCTACCGCACATGTATCTGGCTGATTGGAATTGTTGTGTGACGGCAGACAGTAAGCCGCAGGCGGATGCAGCATGCGGCAGAATGGCTGCACGCTGCCGCAAGGATAAATGCAGCCTACCGCAAAAGGTTGTGGCGTGCCGCTGTCACGAGAACACGGCTGCTTGTGGCGTACTCGGGGTCTCATCGCGGTCGCTCGAGCTTGACGACAGCCGATTGTCTATCTGTGGAGATACCTAGTGATTGCTGGCTGCCGACAGTCGGATCGTTCCAGGAGCATGGTCCAGACCAGACCTGCGGGAGCATGTATCGTGTCGGATACTGGGAACTAAGTTCGGTGATTATGGGGCTTGTTCAGGAGGAGCCTGCGGCGATCGGAGCTCGAAGTTCAGAGGATGGCTGCGTGGTCCATGGAGAGGAAAACGCGGACACGTGAGATCGAAATCACGATTAGAAAATTGGCGGACAGCTCATATCAGATTTGTGACTACAGTCTGCCCTTCTCCGCTGTCTCTGGCCTCCCACTAATCCTAACTTCTCCCAAGCCATACTCCTCAGCTAAAACTTCCGCTCCTATCTCGCCCAAAATGTATGCAGTGCTTTGCGTATGCGCGTTGATCACGAATGGACACACACTCAGATCAACCACCCGTAAACCCTCCACCCCAAAAACTTTGAACTTGCTATCCACCACCGCACCCTTCTCATTCCTACCCATAGTTGCTGTACATGACATATGCCACGAGCTCATGAGATTGCTTTTGACGTGATTCCAGATATCTTCGTCAGACTCACTACTTGGTCCCAGCCTTTTCAATGTGCGAGATGCAAAGACGGGCGCACTGTGAATGCGCATGAGTTCGCGCATGCCGTCAATGATGAGCCGGCGATCGAAGGGATGAGTGAGGAAGTTGGGATTGATGAGAGGTGATGTGCGCGGATCTGGTGATTGGAGAGTTACTGTACCCCTTGATTGAGGATTCATGATGAGGCAGATGGCGCCGAAGTAGGATTCTGATTTTGTTGGTTCGTAGGCCAGGAAAGATGACGGGGAGTGCTGCAGTCATTTCAGTCATCATGTACATTACAATTTGGTGGTAGTGCTTACTGTTGCGAGTTCCATCGCCGGGACCGTCGGCTTTTGCATGTGCTCTTGTACTCTGGAAGGCAATTGCTGAAACTCCGGCGACGCTTCAACGCTAGGCAATTTGAACCAGCCCATTGGCGTAGGGCTTTGGTTTGATGGACCAGCAGGTAATGTCGTGTCCTTTTTGAGCACGATGCCCGCGGTGGAAAAACAATGATCTTGCAAGTTTTCGCCGACCATCGAAAGGTCATGCACAAGAGCGATCTTATGTCTTCTGAGCTCGTCTGCTGGGCCAATGCCTGACAGTTTCAAAAGCTGAGGCGTGTTCAATGCTCCGCCTGAGAGAACAACCTCTTTTCGTGCCATGAACTGCTGCCCATTGATACAACCTACGCCCACTGCTCGTTTCTGATCGAAAAGGACCCGAGCGATTGGGGTATTGATGATGATCTTCAGGTTGGGTGGCGGGCGAGATAGGTAAGCACTCGCTGACGTCGCCCGTATCCCGTTCGCTATGCAGACGCTGCCCATGCCCATGCCGATGGGTTCACCGTTGTTGACATCCTGATTGATAAGGTGGCCAGTTTGTTTGGCGGCGGTGAAGATATCGCCAACATCCGAAACCCATTCCTCGCCGTACGTCAAGTGGAGATTTCCTTTTGTACTGTGATCACGAGAATCTGCATTGATCACATGCTTGAGCTTCTGGTCCGGTATCCTGGGGTCAAGATTTGATATCCTTTTCAAGACCTTTTGCACGTTCTTCCATGCAAATCGCTGGTCGCTCACAATGGTCGCCCACTCGTCGTAGTCGTCTTTTGGTCCGACAGTCCATCCACAGAAGTTGATTGCAGTGCTGCCTCCCAGTCCTTTACCTCTCGAATAGTCTACCTCTTGGCCAGCAAGACTTGTTTGAGGCACAGTCTTGTAATGCCAGTTCATCGGCGTTCCATCAGCAAAGGCAGCCACGTAGCGCTCAGCGCCAGACTGGTTGGCAGCATCTGCATTGGATCCTCCTGCTTCGATGAGCAGCACTGATGGAGCTGCTGTTGGTTTCGAGATCCTGATCAGCCAATGGTTATATGTGAGATTGTGCGAGGCTCTTACCTGGTGTATGAGCGAGTCGTGAGGCTAGGACCGCACCTGATGCACCAGCTAGAGATATTCAGCATATAATGTCTACCTTCAACCACGCAGCTTGGTGTTCGTACCACCAACGATGATGAAATCATATGTTTGCTCCATGGCGATGCCTCATGACGCTGCTGAAGCCTTGTACGAAGTGATTTTGTCGCTATCAATCGCGGAGTGATATTGCACAACCCAGAATCTGCCCAACCCTGAATCTGCCCAAAGAATCTCCTGGTACGGTACCGGTACGAGCAAGAACCCGTTATCGTCCTGATGCGCGTGTCCTCATCCTACACTTACACGGAGAGCCATTCCGTCGTCTCGCGCACGCTGACATGCACCCATGTTACGCCTGCGTTTTGCACCCATGCTAGCCAGCGATGCACAGGCACGCGGGTTGCGGCTGTGGTGTTGCGAGGATATCTTGCTGCGCAATGCCCCGGCTGCCTGCAGAACCCAATTCCCCGCACGTACACGGAAGCAAGTTACCGACGTCCTTGCACGCCTCGCCACCTTCTGATAGCCGTTCCAAAGTACCCATTGCACACAGAAGCATGCATTGTCTATCTGCGGAACTCTAGAAGGACGTGCGATGAACAACGTGCGTAACCCTGAACGGGCATCGCCCCTGTCGGCCGCTGTGCCAGTTTCGTCAAAGTCACGATTATCTGTGAATGCACGTACCCGAGTGAGCGTGTCGCATGGGCAGCCCGTATGGGTTGCTTATCTTGTGAGATGTCGATGGTCTTGGTACGTTGATCGACAATAAGAGACGCGAGTCCGGCCGGTGGTCTGAGGTGGATCCCACTTCGTTCTTCGCGGACTACCACGGCCCTTCTCCACACGATGAGTTCGCTACTGAAGAAGCTTGAAGTCAAGCCGACCAACGATGAGTACGAGAAGATTGAGACGAGCCGATGGGGTAACAGAGATGTGTATCCCATTGCGCACGACAAGCGAACGTACGGCATTTATGCGTACGTGAGTTATTGGGGTAAGTTGTCTGTCATTGGGTTGGTGTGCTTCGAATCTAACATGTATTTGCAGGAACTTGCGGAATCTGTCTTTCATCATGGACCATTGGGTCCTCGTTGATTGGGATTGGCTTGACTCCTGGGCAAGCCATGGCTTCTGTGACTATCGGTATGCTCATTGCATCGGTTACTGCGTTTCTTAACGGAACACCCGGTGCCAAACACCACCTGGGATACGGGATGCTGGCTCGTTCATCATTTGGACTTTGGGGATCGTACTTCTGCATCATGCTCAATGTCTTTCAATCGTTCGTCTTCTATGTGAGTTCTCATCACCAGCAAGACTGGCATGGCACGACCGCTGACCATCTCCCCAGGGAACCCAAATGTACTTTGGCGGACAAACCTTTGTTCTGATACTCAACGCACTCTCCCCATCGTTTCTGAACATGCAGAACACCCTACCAGAAAGCGCCGGCATCACAACCCCAGGACTCATAGGCTTCGTCCTCTTCATCTTCCTGTACTTCCCCATCATCTACTTCGTCCCAGCCTGGAAAGTCCAAAAGCTCCTCGAAGTCCAAGTCGTCGTCGCAACCATCACGCTCCTCGGAATCATGGGCTGGGCCGTCCACGCCAACGGCGGCAGCCCAGGCAACCTCGTCTCCCCAGCTATCAAGCTCAGCCGCGCCGAAGCCGGTTTCCGCGTCGTACAAGGAATTACATCCGTAGCCGGGACATACACAGGAGGAACAGACCGCGTCTCAGACTGGACGCGCTACGGCCGAAAGCGCCATTCCTCCACGCCCGCCATCCTATCTCTCGCCATCACCGTCATCCTAACCGCACTAATAGGAATAATCTCAACATCCGCGCTCGCGGAGCGCTACGGCTTCCTCGAATGGAACCCGCTCATCATGATGCAATGGGTGCAAAAGGACAATTACTCCGCCGCCTGCCGCGCAGGAACCTTCTTCGCAGGCCTCGGCCTCCTCAGCGTCACCGTCTTCGTCAATTACACGCAAAACTGCGTCTCCTCGGGCATGGATCTAGCCATGCTGATGCCGCGCTACCTCAGCCAGCGCCGCGGCGCAATCATCTTCTCCATCCTCGGCGTGCTGGCGAATCCGTGGCGCTTCCTTACACAGGCATCTACCTTCATCACGGTGCTGAGCAGTTTCGGAGTCTTTATGGCGCCTGCTGCGGCGGTCCTTGTCGTTGATTTCTGGATCATTCGCCGCACAAAGTGGAATATTCCTGATTTGTATCAACCGCATGGTATCTACTGGTTTGCGGGCGGGTGGAATTGGCGCGCTATGGTTGCGTATACGATGGGGATGTGGCCTGCGCTTCCGGGCTTTATTGGCGAGGTCAGTGGGCCCAGCGGAATACATGTCGATATCGTATGGAGGCGGTTCTACCAGGTCAGCTTCTTCTTCGGCTTTTTGACGAGCGGAATCTTGTTTTATGTGTTTAACAAGGTTGCTCCGCCGCCGGGGCTTGGTGTGCAGGTTGATTTTGATATTGATGGGACGCATATTGTTGATGGCGTGGAGGTGGATAGGCGTGGAAGCCTTGAGAAGGGTGCGGATGTGGGTGTTGATGTGCAGAAGGTTTGAGTGGTGGGGCAGATTTTGTGGAGATAACTCGGTGTGTTTACGTGTTTGGGTCACTGCTTGGAGTCAGTCACTCAATCTTCGCTGCGTTCAATCAAAGCTGAGAACTTACTATCTTATTCTATGATGACAAGACGCTACTTTTGACCATATACCCACATCTGAGAAAGACGGAATTGGGAATGGGCACGGACTTTATTGTTCGAAGTGCGCTTACAACTTCGAGCGTTGTCCGATCACGAGCGTGATTGGTAGTTCTCGGGCAAGTACAACCGACGTTCGTGAACATTAAATTATAGGTGGTTCGAAGTAGGTGAGCTCTGCGATAGGGAGCAGCTTTCTAAGTATAGGTATTTTGTACACACAAGTGTTTCTCGCATTTAGATATTGCGGACGGTTATATTACGAGGTAATGTCCCTGTTTCTCACTTGAGATTCAATCCTGTTACTTATAATTTGTATCTCAACATGCATTTCTCAAGTCGAGGCAGAGCGTTGAATTCGCAATCAACACACACTACATGCCAAACCCCCTACACTAACCCTCTCCACACGCCCTCAAACCCCCCCACTCACACCCCCAGCACAAACCCTACCCAAACCCTACCCAAACATTAGCCCACTCACCCCCCCAAAACCAAAAGAACCCAATCTCACAACCTCGCACTCTCCTCCCTCGAAGTCCCAGTCCCCTCCCCCTTCCCCTCCGCCCCAACCAAAACCTCAAACCTCCCCTCCACACACCTCACATCCCCCCCCAAATCATGCCTCCAAATCCACTCAAAC
>Ga0265780_10001542_pt1 | contig 32366 bp, 32 predicted proteins | sample P1T30metagenome_FD_192432 | JGI IMG/M metagenome (GOLD analysis project Ga0265780, IMG submission 192432) | Plant litter microbial communities from East Loma Ridge, Irvine, California - P1 T30 | ecosystem: Environmental > Terrestrial > Plant litter > Unclassified | place: USA: California... | reverse complement strand
ACGAGTGGGTCTTCTACGACGGCCCGCCGTTCGCCAACGGCCTGCCGCACTACGGCCACCTGCTGACCGGCTACGCGAAGGACGTGTTCCCGCGCTACCAGACCATGCGCGGCAAGCAGGTGCACCGCCGCTTCGGGTGGGACACCCACGGTCTCCCGGCCGAGCTCGAGGCGATGCGCCAGCTCGGCATCACCGAGAAGCACCAGATCGACGAGATGGGCATCGGCGCGTTCAACGCGGCGGCGCGCAGCTCCGTGCTGAAGTACACCGACGAGTGGCAGGGCTACGTCACCCGCCAGGCACGCTGGGTCGACTTCGACGACGACTACAAGACCCTCGACGTCACCTTCATGGAGAGCGTGCTCTGGGCCTTCAAGCAGCTCTGGGACAAACAGCTCGCCTACGAGGGCTTCCGAGTGCTGCCGTACTGCTGGCACGACCAGACGCCCCTCTCGAACCACGAGCTGCGCATGGACGACGACGTCTACAAGACGCGCCAGGACCAGACGGTCACCGTCGCGTTCCCGCTCGTCGGCGCCAAGGCCGAGTCGCTCGGCCTGACCGGCGTCGAGGCGCTCGCCTGGACGACCACGCCGTGGACCCTCCCGACGAACATGGCGCTCGCCGTGGGGCCCGAGATCTCGTACGTCACCGTGCCGCACGCGCTGCTGCCCGGCGAGCGCACGGGCGACCAGCAGCTGCTCACGGGCAGCGTGTTCCTGCTCGCCGCCGACACGCTGGCCGCCTACTCGCGCGACCTCGGCTACGAGTCGCCCGAGGCCGCCCAGGCCGCCGTGACGGCGACGTTCGCCGGCTCGGAGCTCGAGGGCGTCGAGTACGACCGCATCTGGGACACCTACGCCGACACCGAGACCTGGGGCACCGAGAACGCCTGGCGCGTGCTGGTGGCCGACTACGTCGCCACCGGCGAGGGCACCGGCATCGTGCACCAGGCCCCTGCCTACGGCGAGGACGACCAGCTCGTCTGCGCCGCGGCGGGCATCCCGGTCATCGTCTCGGTCGACGAGGCCGGCCGGTTCCTGCCGATGTTCGACGAGCTCGGCGTGGCCGGCCTGCAGGTGTTCGAGGCGAACAAGACCCTCGTGCAGCGCCTCCGCGCCGACGGCCGTCTCGTGCGGCTCGCGAGCTACGAGCACAGCTACCCGCACTGCTGGCGCTGCCGCAACCCGTTGATCTACAAGGCCGTCTCGAGCTGGTTCGTCCGCGTCACCGACGTGCGCGACCGCATGGGCGAGCTCAACCAGGAGATCACCTGGGTCCCCGAGAACGTCAAGGACGGCCAGTTCGGCAAGTGGGTCGCCGGCGCCCGCGACTGGTCGATCTCGCGCAACCGCTACTGGGGATCCCCGATCCCCGTCTGGCGCAGCGACGACCCCGCGTACCCGCGCACCGACGTCTACGGCTCGCTCGCCGAGCTCGAGGCCGACTTCGGGCGCCTGCCGGTGAACGAGCAGGGCGAGCCCGACCTGCACCGTCCGTACATCGACGACCTGACCAGGCCGAACCCCGACGACCCCACGGGGCAGAGCACGATGCGCCGGATCGAGGACGTCTTCGACGTCTGGTTCGACTCCGGGTCGATGCCCTTCGCGCAGGTGCACTACCCGTTCGAGAACCAGGAGTGGTTCGAGTCGCACGCCCCCGCCGACTTCATCGTCGAGTACATCGGGCAGACCCGCGGCTGGTTCTACGTGATGCACGCCCTGTCGACCGCGCTCTTCGACCGCCCCGCGTTCTCGAACGTCATCAGCCACGGCATCGTGCTCGGCTCGGACGGCCAGAAGATGTCGAAGAGCCTCCGCAACTACCCCGACGTCTCCGAGGTCTTCGACCGCGACGGCGCCGACGCCATGCGCTGGTTCCTCATGTCGAGCTCCGTGATCCGCGGCGGCAACCTCGTCGTCACCGAGGAGGGCATCCGCGAGGGCGTCCGGCAGTTCCTCCTGCCCCTCTGGAGCACGTACTACTTCTTCACCCTCTACGCCAACGCCGCCGACGGCGGCACGTCAGGAGGCGAGGGCCGGCACGTCGCGGACGGCTACGTCGCGACGTGGCGCACCGACTCGACGGACGTGCTCGACCGGTACCTGCTCGCGAGGACTCGCCTCCTCGTGACGGACGTCGAGCGGCACCTCGACGCGCTCGACTCGCCGCTCGCCGCGGCTGCGCTGCGCGACTTCGCCGACGTGCTCACCAACTGGTACGTGCGCCGATCCCGGGACCGCTTCTGGGCCGGTGACGACCGTGACGCCTTCGACACGCTGTTCACGGTGCTCGAGACCGTCACGCGCGTCGCGGCGCCGCTGGCGCCGCTCGTCGCCGAGGAGATCTGGAAGGGCCTCACCGGCGGCCGCAGCGTGCACCTGACCGACTGGCCCGACGCCTCCGCGTTCCCCGCGGACGACGTGCTCGTCGCCTCGATGGACGCCGTGCGCGCGATCGCCTCGTCCGGGCTGGCCCTGCGCAAGGCGACCGGCCTCCGGGTCCGCCTGCCGCTCGCGCGCCTGACGGTCGTCGCCCCCGACCCGGCCGGTCTCGAGCCGTTCGGGCCCATCCTGCGCGACGAGCTCAACGTCAAGGAGGTCGCCTTCACGCCGCTCACCGAGGAGAGCCTCGGCGAGTGGGGCGTCACCCGCAAGCTGACCGTGAACGCCCGCGCCGCCGGGCCGCGCATCGGCAAGCAGGTGCAGCAGGTCATCCCCGCCGCCAAGAAGGGCGACTGGGCGCCCTCGGGCGAGAACGTCGTCGTCGGCGGCGTCGAGCTGCTGCCCGGCGAGTTCACCCTCGAGCTGGCCGTCGACGACCCGTCGGCCGCGATCGCGTTCGTCGGGGACGGCGGCTTCGTGCTGCTCGACACCGCCACGACGCCCGAGCTCGAGGCGGAGGGCCTGGCCCGCGACGTCGTGCGCGCCGTGCAGCAGGCCCGCAAGGCGGCCGGCCTCGACGTGTCCGACCGCGTCGTGACGACGGTCGCCCTCGACGGGGCCGCCGCCGCCGCCCTCGAGGCGCACCGCGAGATGGTGCAGGCCGAGACCCTGACGACCGAGCTGGTCGTCGACGTGCAGGACGACGTCGCCGGGCGCGACGGGAAGGTCGCGGTGGGCTCCGGCTCTGCCGCGACGGTGGAGGTGCGACGAGCATGAGCCCGAAGAAGAAGGACCAGCCCGGCCGGGACGACGGGGAGTTCGCCGCCGAGGCGACCCGCGTGCACGACGAGCTCCTGGCCCGCGTCGGCGAGCAGGCGCCCGAGCCGCGCCTCTCGGCCACCCGCCGTGCCGTCGAGCTGCTCGGCGACCCGCAGCGCGCCTATCCCGTGATCCACGTCACGGGCACCAACGGCAAGACGTCGACGAGCCGCATGATCGAGAGCGTGCTGCGCGCCCACGGGCTGCGCACCGGCCTCATGACGAGCCCGCACCTCGTGCGGCTCAACGAGCGCATCGTCGTCGACGGCGAGCCGATCAGCGACGAGCGCCTCGTCGCCAACTGGGACGACATCCAGCCCTACCTCTCGATGGTCGACGCCGAGCTCGAGCAGCGCGGCGTGCTCGCGTTCGCGTGCTTCGCCGACGCACCGGCCGACGTCGTCGTGCTCGAGGTCGGCATGGGCGGCGAGTGGGACAGCACCAACGTCGCCGACGGCCAGGTCGCCGTCTTCACGCCCATCGCCCTCGACCACCAGGCCCGTCTCGGGTCGACGGTCGAGGCGATCGCCCGCACCAAGGCCGGCATCGTCAAGCCGGCGGCCTCGGTGGTCAGCGCGGCCCAGATGCCGGAGGCGTTGGCCGAGCTGCAGCGCGCCGCCGAGCTGACCGAGTCGTCGCTCGCCGTCGAGGGCGACGCCTTCGGCGTCGAGTCGACCACGGTCGCGGTGGGCGGCCAGGTCGTCACGATGCGCGGGGTCGCCGGTCGCTACGACGACCTCGTGCTGCCCCTCTTCGGCGACCACCAGGCCCAGAACGCGGCGGTCGCCGTCGCGGCCGTCGAGTCGTTCCTCGGCAGCGGCAGCCAGGCGCTCGACCACGACGTGCTCGCCGAGGGGCTTGCCGCGGCGACGTCGCCCGGGCGGCTGCAGATCGTGGCGAACGAACCGACGATCCTCGTCGACGCCGCCCACAACCCGCACGGCGCGCGCGCACTCGCCAAGGCGATCGACGACTACTTCCAGTTCGGTCGCGTCGTCGCGGTGCTGTCCGTGCTCGCCGACAAGGACGCCGCCGGCATCGTGCGGGCCCTGTCCGGCACGGTCCAGCAGTTCGTCGTCACGCAGAGCGGCTCCGACCGCTCGGTCGACGCGGACGAGCTGGCCGCGATCGCCGTGGGCGTGGTCGGCGCCTCCCGCGTCGTCGTCGAGACCGATCTCGTCTCCGCGCTCCGCACGGCTCGCGACCTGGCCGAGGAGGCGGAGGGCGACGAGCCCGGCGGCGTCGTCGTGACGGGGTCGATCACCCTGGTCGGCGACGTGCTGGCCCTCTCGCAGTCCGAGGGCGGTCTCTCGTGACGTCCGTCCCGCCTCCTGCGGGCGACCGGCCCGAGGGCGGACCCGCAGACGGCGGCGGGCCCGAGGGCACCGTCCCCGCAGGCCCCGCCCGCCCGACCCGTCGCGCCCGTCGCCGAGGCGCCGCCGAGAGCCTGCTCTCGATCGTGCTCGTGCTCGAGGCGATGTCGCTTTTCTTCGTCGTGCTCGTGGTGAACGGCCGTGGGCTGCTGCCGACCGGCGTCGCCTTCGGCGGCGGCCTCGCCGCCATCGTCGCGATCCTGCTGGTCTCCCGGACCCTCCGCTGGCGCTGGGGCGTGGCCCTCGGCTGGCTGGTGCAGCTCGGTCTCGTCGCCTGCGGCCTGCTCGACCCCGTCATGTACGTCGTCGCGGCGCTCTTCGTCGCGATCTGGACCTACTGCCTCGTCAAGGGCACCCAGCTCGACCGCCTGAACGCGTCCCGCTTCGGCCCGCAGCCCTGACCCGCCCGCGTCGACGCTGCACGCGCCTCGGGCCCCCCGATCATCTCCGACCCACCGACCACCCGCCCCACACGAAGGAGCACCAGTGACCGACCTCCAAGAGACCCTCGTCCTCGTCAAGCCCGACGGGGTCGCCCGCGGCCTCACCGGCGAGATCCTGCGCCGCATCGAGGCGAAGGGCTACTCGCTCGTCGACCTCCGCCTCGTCCAGGCCGACCGCGACCTGCTCGCCCAGCACTACGAGGAGCACGTCGGCAAGCCGTTCTACTAGCCCCTCGTCGAGTTCATGCAGAGCGGCCCCACGGTCGCGATCCGCGTCGCGGGCAACGGCGTCGTGCCCGGCTTCCGCTCGCTCGCCGGGACGACCGACCCCACCACCGCCGCGCCCGGCACCATCCGCGGCGACCTCGGCCGTGACTGGGGCCTCTCCGTGCAGCAGAACCTCGTGCACGGCAGCGACAGCCCCGAGAGCGCCGCGCGCGAGCTCGCGCTCTGGTTCTGACCGGCTGAGACACCGCCGACCCTGGCGTCGACAGGGGAGAAGGGACGTCGCAGAGCCCGATCCGGCCCTGCGACGTCCCTTCTCGCGTGTGCGGGGTGCCCGATCAGGGAGCAGGCGTCACCGTCGAGCCGGGGAGCTCGCCCGTGCTCGTGTCGCCCGTGGGCTGACCGCCCGCGACCTCGGCGACGAACTGCGCGAACGCCGCCGCGTCGGTCGGCGAGCCCTGGTACTGCTGGCCGTTGACGAGCACGGTGGGCGTGGCCGTCACCGCCGCGAGGTCGGAGTTCGGCAGCGGGTCGTTCAGGGCCCGCTCGGTCGCGGAGGCGACCCAGTCGTCGAACTGGCCGTCCCGGATGCAGGAGGCGACGTCCGGGTCGTCGACGCCGGCCCCCTCGACCAGCGTGACGAGCTCGTCGTTCGTCAGGCCCCTCGTGTTCTCCGCGGGCTGCTGCGCGAAGAGCGCCGTGTTGACGTCGAGCGCGGCGTCCGGCTCGGTGTTCGCGACGCAGGCGAGGGCGTTCGCCGACCTCGTCGAGTACTTCGACCCCATCGACGCGTTGTCGAGGAACCCGAGGGGGTGGATCTCGAGGTCGACCGCGCTCTGGGTCGCCCAGGTCTCGAGCTGGTCGGCGTTCGTCGTGTCGAACTGGCCGCAGTAGGGGCACATGTAGTCGAGGTACACGACGATGCTCGGCTTCTCGGCGGTGCCCGCCGCGGAGGGCACGGGGGAGCCGTCGGCCGGCACCGCGTCGGTCGCCACGGCCGAGATCGTCGTGCCGTCGCCCGAGAGCACGATGCCGTCGCTCGCCATGTTGAGCGGGCCGGGGCCCGCGGGGGCGAGCGAGCGCGTGACGACGAGGGCGACCACGGCGAGCACGGCCAGGACCCCGACGACGAGCCCGCCCTGCGCAGCCCACTTTCGGCGACGCCGGCGCTTCGCCTCGGCCTCGCGCGTGACGCGGGCCTTCTCGCGGGCCGCCTCGCGGCGTTCGCGCTTCGTCTCTGCGGGTCCGGCTGGTGGCGTCATGTGTCCTCGCTCGTCGTGGATGGCAGGTGCCGGCAGGTGACCGGGGCCTCGACGACCCTGCCCCACCTGCCCATGGAGACGCTGAGCGGGTCAGCCGAGCAGCACGGGCAGCAGGAGGGGGAACTGCACGAGGATCACCGTCACGACGACGATGTAGTTGAGCACCGGCAGGATCCACGAGAAGGGCAGGAACGCGGACGCGGCCCGCTGGAGACGCCCGTGCGGCACCGTGACCCCGCGGGCGGCGCCCCAGACGAGCAGGAGCCAGAACAGCGGGATGGTGACGCTCCACACGAGCATGCACCACGGGCACAGGGCGCCGATCACGAACACGGTCTGCGTGAAGAGCCACGTGACGAACACCCACGCGAGGAACACTCCGGCCGTGAGGGCGACCCAGAACCAGCGGGCGAAGCGTGCGCCGGCGAGGAGGCCGAGGCCGACCGCGACCGGTGCCGCGAAGCCGACGAGCCCGATGATCGGGTTGGGGAAGCCGAAGAGCGACGCCTGCCAGCTGTTGATGACGGGCGAGCAGCCGACGAACGGGTTCACGTCGCAGCCGAGAGATCGGGCAGGGTCCTCGAGCAGCCGGAACTTGTCGACGGTGAGCGCGAACGAGCCGAGCAGCCCGACGAGCCCCGCGATCATCAGCAGGATCGCGGGGACGAGCGGCGATCGACCCGCCGACGGGTAGGTGCGCTGGGGGGCTCTCTGACCGGTCACGTCGACGATCATCTCACCGCCCAGATCGTCGTCAGCGGTGAGGCGTGCGATAATCGAGCCAGTCACGGGGCGAAGGTCCCGGGATCATGACTTTCCGGGCCGTGCTGCACCGCGGGGCCGTCTGCAGGTCGGCCTCCACGAGTGGTCGTCCCGGCGGGCGGTCACCGACAGGTGGCAGCGAGATCCGGGCCAGGGCGCAGTCGCCCACCGCCGGACAGCCAGTTCCGGACAGCAACGAAGAACCTGACGTCGACGAACGACATCCGGGGGAGACGCCCGCAGAGACGGGTGGTGGCTCCGGCTGACCGAACGCGACGTCGCTGACGATGCGCGCCGTGAGAGGGCGCGGTGGTCGCAGGCAGGTGCACGGCGCCTCCCGGCCACGACACGAGACCACCCGCCGACGGCACGCCGACGACGGGGCGAGGAGCACACCAGCAGTGGTGGACAAGAACGACAACGACAGAGACGGTCAGCCGAAGAAGAAGAGGGGCCTGTTCGCCGGGTTCCTCTCACGCCAGGTGTCCGCACCGGCGACGACCGCGCCCCGCGCGCTCGGCACCGCCCCCCATGACCGGAACGACGACGCCCAGGAGGCTTCCCCCGTGACCACCGAGAAGGAGGTCGGGGCCGAGGCCGCGACCAGCAGCAGCATCGACACCGCCCGACCCGCCCAGACCGAGGCCGTGGTCGACACCGAGGCCGTCCAGGCCGACATCGCGGCTGTCGCGCCGCCGCGCGCCGAGGCCCCGGCCGACGCGCCGACGGAGTCGGACGCCGGTTCCGGGCCGATCCCCGCGCAGCTCACCACGACGAGCCTGATCTTCCACGCCCCCGAGATCGTGCCCCTGCCGGCCCGTCCCGGCCGACGTCGCCGCGACGACGACTGGGACGACCGCGACGATCGCGACGACGAGCGGGACGACCACGACGTCGACCGTGACGACCGCGACCGCGACGACCGTGACGACGACGACCGCGACGAGCCGCAGCGCGGCACCTCGCGCCGCCGCCAGCGCGGCCGCTCGCAGGACCGCGAGGAGCGCGACTCCGAGCAGCGCCAGGGCGACCGAGGCGACCGCCGAGAGCGCCCGCAGCGCCAGGTCGAGCTCATCACCGAGCCGCAGCGCATCAAGGGCTCGACCCGCCTCGAGGCGAAGAAGCAGCGCCGCCGCGACGGCCGCGACGCCGGTCGCCGCCGCACCGTCATCACGGAGGCCGAGTTCCTCGCCCGCCGCGAGAGCGTCGACCGCAAGATGATCGTCCGCTCGTCGGGCGACCGCATCGAGATCGGCGTCATGGAGGACGGCACCCTCGCCGAGCACTACGTCGCCAAGGCGCAGAACGTCTCGCTCATCGGCAACGTCTACCTCGGTCGCGTCCAGAACGTGCTCCCGAGCATGGAGGCGGCGTTCGTCGACATCGGACGCGGCCGCAACGCCGTGCTCTACTCGGGCGAGGTCGACTGGGACTCGCTGTCGAACGGCAACCAGCCGCGCCGCATCGAGCTCGCGCTCAAGCCCGGCGACCGCGTGCTCGTCCAGGTCACGAAGGACCCGGTGGGCCACAAGGGCGCCCGTCTCACGAGCCAGATCTCGCTGCCCGGCCGCTACCTCGTCTACGTGCCCAACGGCTCGATGAACGGCATCAGCCGCAAGCTGCCCGACACCGAGCGCGCGCGCCTCAAGAAGATCCTGAAGGAGGCGCTGCCCGAGAACGCGGGAGTCATCGTCCGCACCGCGGCCGAGGGCACCACCGAGGAGCAGCTCACCCTCGACATCAAGCGCCTCACGAACCAGTGGGCCGACATCAGCAAGAAGGTCGAGGCCGGCAACGCCCCCGCCCAGCTGCACTCGGAGCCCGACCTGCTGATCAAGATCGTCCGCGACGTCTTCAACGAGGACTTCCACGAGATGGTCATCGACGGCGACGACGCGTACGACACCCTGCAGTCGTACCTGTCCGCCGTGGCGCCCGACCTGCTCGACCGGGTCGCGCGCTACGAGGGCGACCGCGACGCCTTCGACGAGTACCGCCTCAACGAGCAGATCGAGAAGGCGCTCGACCGCAAGGTCTGGCTGCCGTCGGGCGGCTCGCTCGTCATCGACCGCACCGAGGCCATGACGGTCGTCGACGTCAACACCGGCAAGTTCGTCGGCTCCGGGGGCAACCTCGAGGAGACCGTCACGAAGAACAACCTCGAGGCCGCTGAGGAGATCGTCCGCCAGCTGCGTCTCCGCGACATCGGCGGCATCATCGTCGTCGACTTCATCGACATGGTGCTCGAGTCGAACCGCGACCTCGTGCTCCGCCGTCTCGTGGAGTGCCTGAGCCGCGACCGCACGAAGCACCAGGTCGCCGAGGTCACCTCGCTCGGCCTCGTGCAGATGACGCGCAAGAAGCTGGGCCTCGGCCTGGCCGAGTCGTTCGCCGAGGCGGGCAGCGCGACGCGCACGCAGGAGCAGCAGCCCCGCAAGGGCCAGGAGCAGCGTCGTCGAGGCGGCGCCCAGGCCGGCGGCAAGCAGACCGGCGCTCCGGCGGCGGCGAACGGCCAGGGCCGCGGCTCCGCGGGCCAGTCGGGCTCGCCGGCGCACCCGACGACCGGCACCCACGCCATCACGGACGACGTGAAGAACGCGCTCTCGCGCATCGCCGCGTCGACCATCGCACAGGCCGAGGACGGCGACCGGCCGGCCGACAGCGACAGCGCGGCGACCGCCGCGGCCGCCGTCGAGGCGGCCATCGACGCCGCCGCGGCGTCTGTCTCGGCGGGTCGTCCCGACGACGCCCAGGACGACTCGTCCGACGAGCCCCGTCGGGGCCGGGGAGGCCGCAAGGGCCGCCGCGGCTCGAGGTCGCGCGACACCGAGCAGGGCGACCAGCAGGGCGACCCGCAGCGCGCCGGCCAGGGCGAGTCCGTGGCCGATGCGCCGTCGGACCGCGACGCGGCTCCCGCCGCCGAGGCAGCCGCACCGGTGGTCGTCGACCTGCCGACCGTGACCGCCGCCCCCGTCGAGGCCCCGCAGGCGCCCGCCGCGAGCGAGCCTGCCGCCCCGACCAAGCGCGGCAGCCGCCGCGCCGCGTCGTCGGCCACGGTCACGCCCGAGGCGTCCGTCGCGATCCTCGACATCCCGGTGGCCGCGACCCGTCGCGAGCCCCGCAAGATGAGCACGCAGGACGCCGAGCAGATCCTCGACAGCGTGCTCGGCGCGCTGCCCGAGCCGAAGCAGCCCGGCCAGGGACGCGGCCGGTCGCGCCGCGCCTCCAGCTCGGGCACCACCACGCCCGCGGCCGCCGAGTCGCCCGAGCAGGGCGAGGCGGGGCCGTTCATCCTCGGCGTCGGGGTCAGCTCCGACGAACTCTGACTCGTCTAGGGTGACGGGGTGACTCCGACACCGCAGCCCGACGCGGCGACCGACAGGTCGCCCCGTCGGGCTGCGGTGTTCCTTCGCTCGCTGCCCGCCGCGGTGCACGGCCTCCGCACCCCCGTCGGCCGGGCGCGCCTCCTGGCCGCGGCCACGGCCCTGGGCGTCGTGCTCGTCGCCCGCTTCGCGCTCGGCCTCGTCGCGATGGCGGGCGCGGCCCTCGGCTACTCGGTGACGCCGTGGCCCAGCGACTTCACGGCGACGCCGGTCGGGCAGTTCCTCGGCAGCTTCGTGCTCTACCCGTTCCCGTTCTACGTCGTGGCCTTCGTCGTGCTGCTGCTCGTGCGGCCCGTCGACCCCGACCTGCCGCTCGCCCCGGTGCTCCGCCGCGGCGTCGTGGCGGGGGCCTCCGGCACCGTCGCCCTCGCCGTCGTCGGCATCGTGCCCGGGGTCGCCGCCTCGCTCAGCGGCGGCACCTGGGTCAACCTCGCCCTCTACCTGACGACCATCCCGCTGTCGGCCGGCATCGTCGACACGGCGCTGCTGCTGGTGGGCGTCGTCGTCGCCTGGCACGCGGCGCGCTCGGCCCCGGGCGTGGCCGACGCCGCGGCCGACCCTGTCGCCCCGGGCGACGAGGCCGCCGGCCCCGCGCCGATCGCCGACCCCGACGAGGAGGCGGTGGCCGACCCCCGCGGGCAGGTCGCCGACCCGGCACGCGAGCCCGCCCCCGTGGAGCGCACCTCGGCGCTCGACGCGAGCCCCGAGGCCACCGCGCCTGTGCCCGCGGTGCTCCCGGTGGCCCCGACCACCCGGCCCGCTCCTCCTCGTGGCGACTCCGCCGCCGACGACTGGTCGCGCTTCGCACCCCCCGCCGCCGACGACGGGCGAGAGCGGTGACGGCGCCGCTCCGCGAACGCGAGGCCCTGCGCCGGGCCGGCCACGAGCACGCGCCGAGCCGCCGGTCGCCCCGAGGCCCCCTGCTGGCCGTCGGCGTGGGCGTGGCCGTCGTGCTGCTCGTGCTGCGCCTCGCCAGCCCGGCCTTGGGGCCGGGCCTGCTGCCCGACACCCTGCAGGACTTCGTCACCCTGACCATCAGCGTGATCGTCGAGTCGGTGCCCTTCGTGCTGCTCGGCATCGTGCTCTCGATCGTCGTTCAGGTCTGGCTGCCGCAGTCGTTCTTCACGTCGTGGCTGCCGCGTCAGCCCCTGCTGCGACGGGCCGTCATCTCGTTCCTCGGCGTGTTCCTGCCCGTCTGCGAGTGCGGCAACGTCCCCCTGGCGCGGGGCCTCGTGCTCAAGGGCTTCACCGTGTCCGAGTCGATGACGTTCCTGCTCGCGGCGCCGATCCTCAACCCGATCACGATCATCACGACGCACCAGGCGTTCGGCTGGAGCGACGGCATCCTCGTCGCGCGGCTGGCCGGGGGGTTCCTCATCGCCAACCTGGTCGGCTGGCTCTACAGCCGCCACCCCGACCCCGAGAGCCTGCTCACGCGGTCGTTCGCGGCCGAGTGCGCCCTGCCGCAGCAGCACGGCCACGGCGGCGCCTCGAAGCTGCGCGAGAGCGTCGAGCTGTTCCGCCGCGAGATGTCGACGATGATGCCCGCGCTGTTCGTCGGCGCCGCCGTCGCGGGCGGCATCCAGACGGCGGTGCCCCGGTCGGTGCTCGTCACGCTCGGCAGCAACCCGGTCTGGTCGGTGCTGGCGATGATGGTGCTCGCGTTCGTCATCTCGCTCTGCTCGAACGTCGACGCCTTCTTCGTGCTGCCGTTCGCCTCCACCTTCATGCCCGGCGGCATCGCCGCCTTCCTCGTCTTCGGGCCGATCATCGACGTCAAGATGCTCGCCCTGCTGCGCACGACGTACCGTCCCCGAACCCTCGCTCAGCTGACCCTCGTGGTGGCGCTCACCAGCGCCGCCATCGGACTGGTGGTGAACTACGTTGCCTGACCTCGCCCGCACACCCCGCGGCCCGTCCCGCCTCGACGCCGTGTCGCGCCTCGCCGACCGCTGGCAGGGGGTGCTCCTGACCCTCGTCGTCGGCGTCTCGACGCTGTGGCTGTCGGCCACGGGGCAGCTCGTGCTCTACATCCACCCGCGGTACGTCGTCTTCACGGTGGTCATGATCGCCGTCGGGATGGTCCTGTCGCTCGGCGTGCTCGTCCTGGCCCCGTCGGCACGGGACGACCACGGGCACGATCACGGGCACGACCACGACGACCACGGGCACGACCACGACGGCCACGGGCCCGGCGGACTCGACGACGGCAGCGCCGTCGGCCGGGCGCCGGCGGAGCGCCCGCGTCGCCCGCGTCGGGGCCGCGCCGCGGCCCGGACCGCCGCCGTCGCCGCGGGCGCGCTCGTGACGACGGCCGTCGCGGTCTCTCTCGTGGTGCTGCCGCCCGCGACGCTCACCAGCGCCACCGCCGGGCAGCGCGACGTGAACTCGTCCACCGCCTCCCTCGCCGGCACCAGCGTCGAGGACGCGGCCGGCGCCTCCGCCGACGCCTACGCGGCGTTCTCGGTGCTCGACTGGGCCGGGCTGCTGCGCCAGACCAGCGACCTGTCGTTCTTCGAGGGCAAGACCGCCGACGTGGTCGGCTTCGTCGTGCCCTCGGGCGACGACCCCGACGTGTTCTACGTCTCGCGCTTCGTCGTCACCTGCTGCGCCGTCGACGCCCAGCCGGTCGGGGTGCCCGTGCACCTCGTCGACTGGCGCAGCCAGGTGTCGGCCGACGAGTGGCTCGACGTGTCCGGCGGGTTCCAGCCGAACCCGAGCAGCACGTCGAGCGACCCCATCGCCCTGGTGCCCGACTCGCTCGAGGAGGTCGGGCAGCCGAGTGACCCCTACCTCTACTGACCTCTGGGCGGCCGACGGCGACCTCGACGAGGCCGAGCGGCACGCCGGGCAGCGGCGGCGCTTCGTCGCGCTCGTCGTCGTGCTGGCGCTCGTCTGCACCGTGTTCGGCGTGCTGACCCACCTGCAGGGCCCGAAGCTGGCCGACGTGCAGGTCGACACGACGGCCGTCGTCGACCGGCCCGGCCAGCAGCTGCGGCTGTTCGCGAACCAGCCCGTCGCGCACGTCGAGGCGGACCAGGTGACGGTCTCGCCCGCCGCCGACTTCCGCGTGCAGACGTCGGGCGACGTCGTCGCCGTCGAGTTCGGCGAGCGGCTGCGCTACGGCACCGACTACACCGTCACCGTGCGGGGCGTGTCGAGCGTGTACCAGCGCCGGGACTCGACGCTGAGCGCGTCGTTCAGCACCGACCCCGCCGTCGTCTGGCGCGTCGTCCACGGCGGCGAGGGGGCGGACGACGTCCTCGAGCGGGCGCCCCTGCAGGGAGGCGGCGACCGGGCCAGGGTCTGGTCCGCTCCCCGGATCCAGGCGTTCGAGGCCTTCGACACCGCCGTGGCCGTGCTCACGGACGACGGCGAGCGGTCGACGCTGAGCCTCGTCTCGGCCGACGGCGTCGCCGCCGAGACCCTGCCGCTGCCCGAGGGCCCGGGGCTCGTCACCCGCCTCGGCGCGGACGTCGCGACGACGACCCTCGCGTTCTCGTGGCGACCGGCGGGCTCCGAGCAGGAGCTGCTCTACACGCTGCCGCTCCAGGGCCAGCGGCAGGTCCAGCCGGTCCTGTCGATCGCCGGCCAGCCCCTCTCGGTGCTCGACTGGGCGTTCGTGCCGGGCCAGGCGAGCGTCGTGGCGCAGGCGGGCGACGAGCAGGTGGCCCTCTACGACCTGACCGGAGCCGCGCCTCCTCGTCCCCTCGGCACCTTCGTGGCCCTGCAGGGCGTGTCGCTCGACGGGCGGGGCATCGTCGCCGCGACCGCCCTGCAGGCGTTCCGGGTCGACCTGGCGACCGGCGACCAGACGCCGATCCCGTTCTCGGCGGTCGAGGGCGGCACCCCCTACCGCGGCGACCTCGTCGCCGTCGCCGCGTCCGAGTACGTGCAGCAGGTCGCCGTGCCCGACGACGGGGGAGCCAGCTTCACGAACCTGATCGTCGTCGACGACGAGAAGGAGGCGCGGGTCGTGTTCCGTCCCGCCGGCGAGTCGTCGCAGATCGAGGGGTTCTCGGTCTCGCCGAACGGGCAGTACCTCGCGGTCGAGACGGCCGCGGCCGACGACCCCACCGACTACAGCTACACGATCGACCCGGTGCCCGAGGGCACCACGACGACGGTCGTCGACATCGGGACGGGCGCCGTCGTGGCGAGCTTCACGGGGCACGCCGCCGCCTGGTGACCCGGGGCGGGCGACCGGTCAGAGACCGCGCTTGACCCGCTGCGACACCCGCAGGCCGCTGCGCTCGAGCCGGCGCGCGAGGTCGAGGCCCGTGACCGGCTGCGCCCCGGCCGCCACGAGGTCGTGCCAGCGCGACTCGGGCACGTCGTAGTGGTCGTGGTCGAAGCCGCGGCGGGGGATGCCCTGCGAGGCGGCGAAGGCGTGCAGCTCGTCGTACGACGCGTCGCTGACGAGGTGGGCCCAGACCGTGTCGTGGGCGGGCCACACGGGCTCGTCGATCAGGATGGTCACGCGCCGATGCTAGCCGCGCCGCCGCCCTCGCGTTGACCGGCCCAGATCGGCCCTGTAGCATCACACGTTGGTGCTCACCCGGCCCAGGTGCGCTCGGCTCCGCGGAGTCCGCGAGGCCGGCACCATCGTCGCCTCCGTCCGCCGACGGCGAGGCACCACCGCACGGCCCCGACACCGGCTCCCCGTGCGCGAGAGACCCGGAGCAGCGCGCGCCGGCACCAGAGCTGGAAAGACTGATCCATGGCCACATTCGTCGACCACGTGACCCTCCACCTGCGAGCAGGCAACGGGGGCAACGGCTGCGTCTCCGTCAAGCGCGAGAAGTTCAAGCCCCTCGCCGGCCCCGACGGGGGAAACGGCGGCAACGGCGGCGACATCGTGCTCGTCGCCGACGCGGGCGTCACCACCCTGCTCGGGTTCCACCGCGCGCCGCACCGCTCGAGCGAGAACGGCGGCCCCGGCATGGGCGACCACCGCAGCGGCACGCAGGGCCAGGAGCTCGAGCTGGCCGTCCCGCTCGGCACCGTGGTCAAGACCGCCGACGGCGACGAGCTGGTCGACATGACCGAGCACGGCATGCGCCACGTCGTCGCCGAGGCCGGCATCGGCGGGCTCGGCAACGCCGCGCTCTCGTCGACGAAGCGCAAGGCCCCCGGCTTCGCGTTGCTCGGCACGCCCGGCTGGCAGGGCGACGTGCTGCTCGAGCTCAAGGTCGTCGCCGACGTCGCTCTCGTCGGTTACCCGTCGGCCGGCAAGTCGAGCCTCGTCGCCGCCCTCTCGGCCGCCAAGCCGAAGATCGCCGACTACCCGTTCACGACGCTGCACCCCAACCTCGGCGTCGTCGAGTCGGGCGAGACCCGCTACACCGTCGCCGACGTGCCCGGCCTGATCGAGGGCGCCAGCGAGGGCAAGGGCCTCGGCCTCGAGTTCCTGCGCCACGTCGAGCGCTGCTCGGCCCTGCTGCACGTGCTCGACTGCGCCACGCTCGAGCCCGGCCGCGACCCGCTGACCGACCTCGAGGTGATCCGCCGCGAGCTCGAGGCGTACCCGGTGCCCGAGGGCCAGCTGCCGCTGCTCGAGCGACCGCAGATGATCGCCCTCAACAAGGTCGACGTGCCCGACGGCCGCGAGCTGGCCGACTTCGTCACGCCCGAGCTCGAGGCCCGCGGCTACCGCGTCTTCGAGATCTCGGCCGTCAGCCACGAGGGCCTGCGCAACCTGTCGTTCGCCCTGGCCGAGGTCGTCGAGCAGAGCCGAGCCGAGGTCGCCGCCCGGCCCGCGCCTCCTCGTCTCGTCATGCGCCCCCGCGCCGTCAACGAGAAGCCGTTCGTCATCAAGGTCGAGGGCGGCACGTACGGCAACGTGTACCGCATCCTCGGCCAGAAGCCCGAGCGCTGGGTCGTGCAGACCGACTTCAACAACGAGGAGGCGGTGGGCTACCTCGCCGACCGGCTCAACGCCATCGGCATCGAGGACGCCCTCTTCAAGGCCGGCGCGCAGGCCGGCTCGACCGTCGTCATCGGTCCCGAGGGCGGCATCGTCTTCGACTGGGAGCCGACCCTGACCTCGACCGCCGAGCTGATGACCTCCGCGCGCGGCACCGACCCCCGCCTGATCAAGAACGACCGCCCGACGCGCAACCAGCGCCGCGAGGACTACTTCGAGCGCATGGACGCCAAGGCCGAGGCGCGGGCCGAGCTGCAGCGCGAGCGCGCGGCCGGGCTGTGGACCGACGACGAGGGCTTCCTCGTCAAGGAGGGCGACGACGAGCGATGAGCGCTGAGCCGGCAGCGCCGTCCTCCGGGGCGGCGACGGTCGCCGTGCGGGCCGACATCGCCCGCGCCCGGCGCATCGTGGTCAAGGTGGGGTCGTCGTCGGTCAGCGGCGACGCCGCCCACCAGATCGAGCCGCTCGTCGACGCCCTCGCGGGGGCGCACGCCCGCGGCGCCGAGGTCGTGCTCGTGTCGTCGGGGGCGATCGCGACCGGCATGCCGCACCTGCGGCTCGACTCCCGCCCCGCCGACCTCGCGACGCAGCAGGCGGCCGCGGCCGTCGGCCAGAACCTGCTCATCTACCGCTACCAGCAGAGCCTCCGTCGGCACGCCATCGTCGCGGGGCAGGTGCTGCTCACCGCCGGCGACATGGCCGATGCCACGCCGCGCAGCAACGCGCAGCGGGCGATGGGGCGCCTGCTCGAGCTGGGCATCCTGCCCATCGTCAACGAGAACGACACGGTCGCCACGCAGGAGATCCGCTTCGGCGACAACGACCGCCTGGCCGCCCTCGTGTCCGAGCTCGTCGGGGCCGACGTGCTGGTGCTGCTCAGCGACGTCGACGCCCTCTACACGCGCCCGCCGCACGAGCCGGGGGCCGTCCGCATCGACGACGTGCCGCACGGCGACGACCTCGCGGGAGTGACCTTCGGCGACGCCGGCGCCGCGGGGGTCGGCACCGGGGGAGCGGGCACCAAGGTCGCCGCCGCGCGCTACGCCGCGGCGGCCGGCACGCCCGTGCTGGTCACGTCGACGGCGAACGTGGCCGCCGCGCTGGCGGGGGCCGAGGTCGGCACGTTCTTCTCCGCGGCCCCGGTCGCCTGACCCGCACCGCCATCCGCCGGGCGGGCGACGGCGGGCGTCGCGTCGCGGGGGAGCCGAGGGCGTCCTAAGCTCTCCGCATGTCGTCCGCACCGACCGTCGCCCCGTCGTTCACCGAGACCCTCCGGGCCGCCAAGGCCGCCTCCGTTCGGCTCGCGGCGCTGACGACCGCGCGTAAGGACGCCGCCCTGCACGCCCTGGCGGCGGCCCTCGTCGCCGAGGGCCCGCGGATCGTGGCGGCCAACGAGATCGACCTCGCCCGGGCCGCCGACGACGGCGTCGCCGAGTCGCTGCGCGACCGCCTGCGCCTCGACGCCGTGCGGCTCGAGGCCCTGGCCGACGCCGTCCGGCTCGTCGCCGGCCTCGTCGACCCCGTCGGCGAGAGCGTGCGCGGACGCGTGCTGCCGAACGGGCTGCGGATCGACCAGGTCCGCGTGCCGTTCGGCGTGGTCGGGGTGATCTACGAGGCCCGGCCGAACGTGACGGTCGACATCGCCGCCCTCGCCCTCAAGAGCGGCAACGCGGCGGTGCTGCGCGGCGGGAGCGCCGCGCGCGAGACGAACCGCGTGCTCGTCGAGGTGCTGCAGGAGGCGCTGGTCGCGCAGGGCCTGCCCGCCGACGCGGTCGTCACGGTCGACGAGCACGGCCGCGCCGGCGCCGGCGAGCTGATGCGCGCCCGCGGCCTCGTCGACGTGCTCGTGCCCCGCGGCAGCGCCGAGCTGATCGAGACGGTGGTGCGCGAGTCGACCGTGCCGGTGATCGAGACGGGCGCGGGCGTCGTGCACGTGTTCCTCGACGCGTCGGCGGACGAGGGCACCGCCGTCGAGATCGTCGTCGACGCGAAGGCCAGCCGCCCGAGCGTCTGCAACGCGCTCGAGACCCTGCTGGTGCACGAGGACGCGGCCGACCGCCTGCTGCCGCCGGTGCTGGCGGCCCTGCGCGCCTCCGGCGTGACGGTGCACGGCGACGAGAGGGTCGTCCGGGCGTTCCCCGAGGCCGTCCCGGCCACCGACGGCGACTGGGCCGCCGAGTACCTCAGCCTCGACCTCGCCGTCCGCGTCGTCGCCGACGTGGACGAGGCGATGGCCCACATCGCCCGGTGGTCGACGCACCACACCGAGTCGATCGTCACGAACGACCACGCCGTCGCCGAGCGGTTCCTCCGCGAGGTCGACAGCGCGGTCGTCATGGTCAACGCCTCGACCCGCTTCACCGACGGGGGCGAGTTCGGCTTCGGCGCCGAGGTCGGCATCTCGACGCAGAAGCTGCACGCCCGGGGCCCGATGGGGCTGCCCGAGCTGACGAGCACGAAGTGGGTCGTGCGCGGGCAGGGCCAGGTGCGCGGCTAGACTGTCGGGGATCGCCCCTCGGAACGGAGAACCCATGCTCGACGTCGCCCTCCTGGCCGCAGCCCACGAAGACCTCGCGCCGCTGATCGCGCCTCCCGCCGTCATCGCCGCCACCTTCGGCCTGTTCTTCCTGTTCCTCGGCTTCGTCGTCTGGAGCTACCGCGACGTCGCGAACCGCTCGCCGCGCAAGGCCTCGACGCAGGCGCACCACGACGGGCCGATCGACGAGTTCGGGCACCCCGAGCAGCACTGACCCGGCGGCACCGCAGAATGGCCGGCACGACGCCCGCGACGAGCACCCCCGGGGCGTTCGTCACCGGTCGCCGACCCCGCGTGGGCGTCATGGGCGGCACGTTCGATCCGATCCACCACGGCCACCTCGTCGCCGCGAGCGAGGTCGCACAGTCGTTCCACCTCGACGAGGTGCTCTTCGTGCCGACCGGCCAGCCGTACATGAAGTCCGGCGTCAGCGACAGCGAGCACCGCTACCTGATGACGGTCGTGGCCACCGCCTCCAACCCGATGTTCACGGTCAGCCGGGTCGACATCGACCGTGACGGCCCGACCTACACGATCGACACCCTCCGCGACATCCGGGCGCAGCGGCCCGACTCCGAGCTCTTCTTCATCACGGGCGCCGACGCCGTCGCCCAGATCCTCGACTGGAAGGACGTGCGCGAGCTCTGGGACCTCGCGCACTTCGTCGCCGTGACCCGTCCCGGCCACGACCTGAGCGTCAGCGGCCTCCCCGAGAGCGACGTAAGCTTGCTCGAGGTGCCTGCCCTCGCCATCTCGTCGACCGACTGCCGCGCCCGGGTGGGGCGCGGCTTCCCGGTGTGGTACCTGGTCCCCGACGGGGTCGTCCAGTACATCTCCAAGCACCACCTGTATCGGAGCAACGCATGAGCACGTCCGACGAGCAGCCGCTGACCCGGCGTCAGATCCGCGAGCGCGAGCGTGCCCGCGAGGCAGGTCGTGCCGTGGCCGAGGGCACCGCAGGAGGCGCCCCCTCCGACGCCTCGACCCCCGCGTCCGCAGGCGCCCCCGCCGCCGGCGTGCCGACCTCGAGCCCGGCGCCCGCGCCGGCCGTCCCCGCGTCCGCGCCGCGCCCGGCCGACGCGGCGGGCGCCGAGCCCCGTCCCGCCTCGGCGGTCGGCCAGCCGCCGGCCTCCGTGGCCGGCCCCGACGGGCTCACCCGCCGACAGATGCGCGCGCAGCGCGCCGAGCAGGGAGCGCCCGCACCGGTGCCGCTGCAGGCGCCCGGGCCCGAGCCCCGTCGCCGGCTCGTCGACGCCCTGAGCACGGTCGACGAGATCGTCGCGCCGCTCGACGAGGCCGCCCCGACCTCCGCCCGCCGACCGGACGGCGACGTCGCGTCCGTCGTGCCGGGCTCGACGGGCGACGAGCCTGCCGCCGACGAGCGGGCCCCCGGGCCCCGTCGCACGGGGCAGCCATCGTCGGCCGGCTCGTCCCCGACGGCGTCCGCGGCCGCGCCCACCTCGGCGCCCTCGGTGTTCCCGCTCGACCTGGCCGGTCCCGCGTCGGCCGAGCCGACGCCGGCTCCCGCCGCGGCTCCGCAGCAGGCGACGCCGGCGAGCACCGCCTCCTCGACGGGCGCGGCCGGCGGCGTCGACGCCGAGACGTCGTCCCCGACGGCCGAGCCCGCTCCGGCGTCCGCCCCCGAGCCCAGCGGCTTCGTGCCGCCCGTCGGCCACTGGACCACGCAGTCCGACGAGCCGGACGACGACACGGCCCCCGGTCGTGCCCTCGGCACCCACACGGGCCAGACGAACGCCCTCATCCTCACCGACCAGCAGGTCGCGGACGTCACCGGTGCGCTCAACGCCACGGGCGAGATCATCATCACGGGCTCGATCGACCTGCCCCGCAGCCTCGGCGCGACGGGCTCGCAGGCGCGCATCGACAACTCCGACATCGACCGCCTGCTCGAGCAGGGCGACGCCGAGAGCGCCGAGACCGACGCGGCCCCCGTGCGCGCGAGCCGCGCCATCAGCACCCACACCTCGACCAGGTCCGTCGTGCTGGCGGCTTCGCAGCCCGCGTCCAGCAAGCTGCCGCTCATCCTCGGCATCGGCGGCGGCGTCCTCGGAGCGGGTATCATCGCTGGGGTCATCGCCGGATTCGCCACAGGCATCCTCGGCGGCTGACGCCGCCGTCGTCCCGCCCCGGGCCGACCCACCCCGAAGGAATCCGTGACAGCCACCCCCCGTGCCATCGAGCTCCTGCAGATCGCAGCCCGTGCCGCCGACGACAAGCAGGCCGACGACCTCGTCGCCCTCGACGTGTCCGAGCCGCTTCCCCTCACCGACGTGTTCCTCCTGGCCTCGGGCCGCAGCGAGCGCAACGTCGTGGCGATCGCCGGCGAGATCGAGGACAAGATGCTCGAGGCCGGCGCCCGCACGCTGCGCCGCGAGGGTCGTGCCGAGGGCCGCTGGATCCTCCTCGACTTCGGCGACGTCGTCGTCCACGTGTTCCACGACGAGGACCGCCAGTACTACTCGCTCGAGCGCCTGTGGAGCGACTGCCCGGCCATCCCGCTCGACGTGGTGACCGCCTCGTCGACCGCCGCCTCCACCGAGGCCTAGGCCCGCACCTCCTCGGCGCCGCGGCACCCGCGCCGTCGGTCGTCCGTGCGACCCTGTCGCATGATCATCGAGCGACTGCACGTGCCCGAGGCCCTGGTCGACGACCGGGGGGAGTGGCCGTTCACCGTGCCCGCCGTCGCCGCCCTCGTGGGGGCGGGCCTGGTGCTCGACGCGCCCGTGACGTTCCTCGTCGGCGAGAACGGCAGCGGCAAGTCGACGGTCGTCGAGGCCGTCGCCGAGGCGTGGGGCGCCGACGTGCGCGGCGGGCGGTCGGACAGCCCGTGGTCGTCCGAGCTCGAGCCCTCGGCGCTCGGCAGCGTGCTGCAGCTCGACCGCACCGCGACCGGCGGCCGCATGGTCGGACGCCGCGCGACGGGGTACTTCCTGCGGTCGGAGACCGCCCTCGACATGTTCGCGCGGTACGAGAAGCGCGACCGGGGGTTCCACGACGTCAGCCACGGCGAGAGCTTCCTGCACGCGTTCGACGCGCGTCTCGGCGGACGTGGCCTGTACCTGCTCGACGAGCCCGAGGCGGCGCTGTCGTTCACGTCGCTGCTGCAGCTCATGGTCACGCTGGCCGACGTCGTCGAGGCCGGCGGCCAGGTGCTCTGCGCCACGCACTCGCCGGTGCTCGCGGCCCTGCCCGGCGCGGCCGTGCTGCAGTTCGGCGAGCGCGGCGTCGAGCGCACGACGTGGGGCGAGCTCGACCTGGTGCAGCACTGGCGCGCGTTCCTCGACGAGCCGGGCCGCTACCTCCGGCACCTCTGAGACGCCTCGGCCGGTGCGGCACGCGGTCCGGCCGGCGGTCTGACCCGGGTGTACTGGCGCCCTCGAAATGTGTAGTAAGGTTGACGAGTCGCGCCGAGAGGGGCGGCAAGAGAAACACGATCTGGGTCTGTGGCGCAGCTGGTAGCGCACCTGCATGGCATGCAGGGGGTCAGGGGTTCGAGTCCCCTCAGATCCACCCACGAGAACGGCCCCGCCTCTCCGGCGGGGCCGTTCTTCGTTCCCGGCCCCCTCCCTCCCGCCGAGCCCCCGCCGCGCTGCCTCCCTCCCTCTCCTCGTTCAGGAACGCGGCTCCTGAGTTCGCAGCACTCAGGACCGCGAGTCCTGCATCGTGCACGACTCAGGACCCGAGCGGGCCGCGTTCCTGAAGCGCGGTCCCGCCCAGAGTCCTGCTCCATGCGGGACTCAGGACCCGCGCGGGCCGCGTTGCTGAAGCGCATTCCCGCCCTCTCGCTCTCCTCGTTCAGGAACGCGGCTCCTGAGTTCTCAGTACTCAGGACCGCCAGTCCTGCATCGTGCACGACTCAGGACCCGAGCGGGCCGCGTTCCTGAAGCGCGGTCCCGTCCGGCGTCCGCGGCCGGGGGATGCGGGCACGGACTGCGCCTGCGGCCCGGACCTGCGCCTGCGGCCCGGACCGGAACGGGACCTGCGGCCCGTGCCTACACGCGCGGCGAGTCCCGTGCCGACGACATCGTCCGTCCCCTCGACCCGGCCCGGGCCGACCCACTCGTCTGGACGTGCACTGTGCATCGGCTCCACGCGCGGAGGCGACGCGGTAGACATCAAGCATGAGCACCGACCAGCCTGGCCCGACCCCCGCTTCCGACGACGACGCGACCCGCGCCTCCGGGGCCCCGACGGGCGCCGACCGCCCCCGTCCCGCGTACGGCGAGTACGCCCCGACACCTCCCGCGGGCACCACGCCCCCAGACCCCGCCGCCGCGGGGAGCGGGCCGCAGACCACGCCTGCCGGAGCGCCCCCGCAGGGAGCCCCGTACGGCGCCCCGCAGCAGCAGGCGCCGGCCTCGTCGCCGATCGCCGGCACCCCCGGACCCCGCGGCATCGGCGCCTTCGCCGGCGACGGCCACCCGCAGACCCTCGCCACCTTCACCCGCTACGAGGACGCGCAGTCGGCAGTCGACCTGCTGAGCGACGAGGGCTTCCCCGTCGAGAGCGTCTCGATCGTCGGCCACGACATCCGCACCGTCGAGAACGTGGCGGGTCGACTGACGACCGGCAAGGCCGCCGCCCGCGGTGCCGCCGGCGGCGCGTGGTTCGGCCTGCTGCTCGGCCTGCTCTTCAGCATCTTCGCGCCGGGCGTCGCCTTCATCGGCGTCCTGCTGATCGCCCTCGGCGCCGGCGCCCTCTGGGGAGCGCTCTGGGGCGCGGTCGGCCACGCCGCCACCCGCGGCCGTCGTGACTTCGCCTCGGTGAAGACCATGGAGGCCGGCCGGTACGAGGTGCTCGTGCGCGGCGAGCTCGCCGCCCGGGCGCACCAGGTGCTGGCCCAGGGCCGCAAGGTCGCCTAGCGAGCCGCACCACGCCGGTCGGCACCCCACCGGCCTGCACGACGAAGGGCCCCGTGCGAGCGGGGCCCTTCGTCGTGCGCGAGCAGGGTCAGGGGGTGACCATGCCGCCGTTCACGTTGAGCGTCTCGCCGACGACGAAGCTCGACTCGGCGCTCGTGAGGAACACGTAGGCCGGTGCCTGCTCGGCGGGCTGCGCGGCGCGGCCCATCGGCGACTCGCTCGAGCCGAACTCGGGCAGCGACTCCGGGTCGACGCCGCCGGTCACCTGCAGCACCGACCAGGTGGGCCCGGGGGCGACGACGTTCACGCGGATGCCCTTGCCGACGAGCTGCTGCGCGAGGCCCTTCGAGAAGTTGTTGATCGCGCCCTTGGTCGTCGCGTAGTCGAGCCGGTCGGGGGCGGGCTGGTACGCCTCGAGCGAGGCCGTGTTGACGATGGTCGAGCCGGGCGCCAGGTGCGGCAGGGCGGCCTTGATGATCCAGAACGGCGCGTAGACGTTGGTCTTGAAGGTGCGGTCGAACTGCTCGTCCTCGATCTGGTCGATCGACTCCTGCCAGACCTGCACGCCGGCGACGTTGACGATCGCGTCGAGCCCGCCCATGCCGTCGACGGCCCGCTGCACGAGCTCACGGCAGAAGGAGGCGCTGGTCAGGTCGCCGGGCACCGCCACGGCCTTCTGCCCCGCGGCCTCGATGACGGAGACGACGTGGCGCGCGTCCTCCTCCTCCTCGGGCAGGTACGACAGGGTGACGTCGGCGCCCTCGCGGGCGAACGCGATCGCCACGGCGGCTCCGATGCCCGAGTCGGCACCGGTCACGAGCGCCTTGCGGCCGGCGAGACGGCCCGTGCCGCGGTAGGTGTCCTCGCCGAGGTCGGGGACGGGCGTCATGCGCGACTGGAGCCCGGGCTCCGGCTGCTGCTGCACCTCCGGGCTGATCACGGGGTAACGGGTGCGGGGGTCGTCGAAGGTGTACTGATCGCGAGTCATCGTTCCGTGATACCCCCGCGACGCTGGCCGGTCGCCCAGGGCGGGCGGTCGTCGGGGTACGCCGCCGCGCCTCCTGCGGTGGTCGCTCCGCCGACCGGCTCGGCGGGCGGTCGACGGCGGCCTCGACGTGTCGTGCACCAATCATTGGTACACTCAGGGCATGGCCACGACGAGGCCCCGCAGGCGGGGAGAGAACGACCACGAGCACGGCAGCTGGTTCGGCGACGCCGTCGAGCGCATGAACGCGAGGCTCCGCCCCTACATCGGCGGGGCGCAGCTCGGCATCCGCGACGAGGCGCCGATCACGGCGCCCGAGCACGGCGGCGCCTGCCCGCTCTGCGGCCGCCCCATGGACGAGCACGTCGTCGACCGCAGCGGTCCGCGCACGATGCTGCACTGCCCTCGGGGCGCCGCCGCGTGAGCGGCAGCGTCGAGGTCGCGCCGCCGGCCGACCCCCTCGCCCTCGAGAGCCAGATCTGCTTCGCCCTCTCCGTCGCCTCGCGCAGCGTCGTCGCGGCCTACCGGCCCGTGCTCGACACGATGGGCCTGACCCATCCGCAGTACCTCGTCATGCTCGCCCTCTGGGAGCAACAGCCGCTGGCGCTGCGCGACCTCGCCCGGCTGCTGAGGCTCGACCCGGGCACGCTCTCGCCGCTCGTCAAGCGCCTCGAGGCGCAGGGGCTGGTGACGCGCGAGCGCAGCGCCCACGACGAGCGGGCGCTGTCGATCGAGCTCACTCCGGCCGGCACCGCGCTGCGCAGCGAGGCCGAGTCGATCCCCGAGCGCATGATGGCGCGCCTCGACGTGACCCGCGACGAGCTCGTCGCGCTGCACCGCACGATGACGAAGCTGATCGTCGCGGCCGAGAGCTGAGCCGGGCGACCCTCAGCGCAGCGGCTGCGGCGCGACGGCCGGTCGCGTCCAGCGCACGTCGACGGGCCGCCCGACCACCCGTGACTCGATCTCGCTGCGGAACGACTCGACGAAGTGCGCGGCCGACCGCTCGTCGGACACGACCACGTCGAGGCGCAGCGAGCGCAGCTCGTCCGTCACCAGCACGGGGCCGTCGCAGAACCGCAGCAGGTACTGGTGCGACTTCACGGGGATGGTCTCCCACTGGCGACGCAGCGTCGTCTCGAGCTGACGGACCGAGTCGATGCCGTCCGCCTGGCGCACCTCGGCGCTGATCGCGATCATGCGGGCATCGTGCACCCCGCGGGCGACGCGCGGGTGAACGCGAGGTGACGGGCTGCCGTGCGGTCGGCCCGCGCCTCCCGGTCCCGCCCTCGGTGTCAGCCGGCGTCGGTGCCGGACTCGCTCGTGAACTCGTCGACGGTGCCCTCGATGAGGTGCCAGCAGCGGGTGAAGGCGGCGTCGGCGTCGCCGGCGACGAGCGCGTCGGCGACCGCGAGGTGCGCCTCGGCGGCGCTCGGCGTCCACTCGGTGATGGTGAAGCGCGCCTCCTCGACGCGGGTGCGCAGCAGCGCCTCGACCTGCGTCGCGAAGTGGCCGAGCACGGCGTTGCCCGACCCGTGCAGCAGGGCGGTGTGGAACGCGACGTCGGCCTCGAGGTACCGGCGCCCGTCGCCTGAGCGAGCCGCCTCGACCATCGTGCGGGCCGCCTCCTGCACCAGCGAGGCCTGCAGGGGGTCCATCGCGCGGGCGGCGAGGCGGGCCGCGACGGGCTCGAGGCCGAGCCGCAGCTCGAGCAGCTCGCGCATCTGGGTGAAGTACTCGGGGCCCCGGCCGCGCCAGAGGATCACCTGCGGGCTCATGAGATCCCAGGAGGTGCGGGGCTGCACCGCGGTCCCGGTGCGCTGTCGGGGCTCGACGAGCCCGAGCGACTGGAGCACCCGCACGGCCTCGCGCAGCACCGACCGGGAGACCGAGAACCGGACGGCGAGCTGGTCGAGGTTCAGGATGGAGCCCGGCGCGAGCCTGCCGTCGACCACCTCCTGGCCGAGGACGTCGACGACCTGGCCGTGCAGCCCGCGGTCGCGCGACGAGGGGAGGCCGGGCGTCATGGTCGAGTCCTTCGCTGGTGCGGCACCCGACGGCGTCGGGTGTTGCCCGGATGGCGGGCCTGTGGCACACTCCATTGATCTGATTAGTCATACTAATCAGCTCCGTGCGCGCCCTCAGGATGACAGACGTTCCCGACGTCGGTCCCGGGCCCGGCTCACCGCGCGGAGCACCCCACCTGACGAAGAGGTCGCACGGTCGCGACCTCGAGAGGACGCGACAGCATGACCCTGACGCTCTTGGCCTCGGCCGCCCCCACGCCCTCGGGCTCCGACGCGCAACTGATCATCGCGGCCCTCGTGGGCATCGCGGTGATCGTCGGCCTCATCACCTGGCTCAAGGTGCACCCGTTCCTCGCCCTGCTGCTCGGCGCCGTCGGCGTGGGCATCGGCGCGGGGCTCGCCCCCGGCGACGCCGTCACGAGCTTCGGCGCCGGCTTCGGCTCGACGATGACGAGCGTCGGCATCCTCATCGGCCTCGGCGCCATGTTCGGCAAGCTGCTCAGCGACAGCGGGGGAGCGGACCGCATCGTCGACACCCTCGTCTCACGCGCCTCGCCGCGAGCCCTGCCCTGGGTGATGGCCCTCATCGGCGCCCTGATCGGCCTGCCGATGTTCTTCGAGGTCGGCCTCGTGCTGCTCATCCCCGTGATCGTGCTCGTCGCCCGGCGCTCCGGCCTGCCCCTGATGCGCATCGCCATCCCGGCGCTCGCCGGCCTCTCGGCGATGCACGCCCTGGTGCCGCCGCACCCGGGCCCGCTGCTCGCCGTCTCGACCGTCGGCGCCGACCTGGGCCTCACCCTCGGGCTCGGCGTCCTGGTCGCGATCCCGACGGTGATCGTCGCCGGCCCGCTGTTCTCGAAGCTCGCCGCGAAGTGGGCGCCGGTGCCCGTGCCCGCCCTGTTCGTCTCGAAGGAGGAGGACGGCGGCGAGGGCACCCGCAGCCGCCCGACGTTCCTCAACGCGCTCGTCGGCATCCTGCTGCCCGTCGTTCTCATGCTCGCCCGATCGGTCCGCGAGGCGGCGCTGCCGTCGGCGACGGGCGCCTGGGTCGACCTGCTCGAGTTCCTCGGCACCCCGATGGTCGCGCTGACCGTCGCGGTGCTCTACGCGATGGTGTTCTACGCCCGCGCCGGAGGCATGGACCGCGCCGCGGTGTCGAAGACGCTCGGCTCGTCGCTGCCCGACGTCGCCGGCATCCTGCTCATCGTCGGCGCCGGCGGCGGGTTCAAGCAGGTGCTCATCGACACCGGCATCGGCACCGTCATCGGCGACGCCGTCTCGGAGTCGGGGGTCAGCGTGCTGCTGGTGGCCTGGTTCGTCGCCGCGCTCGTCCGCGTCGCCACCGGCTCGGCCACCGTCGCGACCGTCACCGCCGCGGGCATCATGGCCCCGCTCGCCGAGGGCATGACGACCCCCGAGGCGTCGCTGCTCGTGCTCGCGATCGGGGCCGGCTCGGTGTTCCTCTCGCACGTCAACGACGCCGGCTTCTGGCTCATCAAGGAGTACCTCGGAACCACCGTCGGCCAGAACCTGAAGACCTGGGGCCTGATGGAGTGCGTGCTCTCGGTCACGGCCCTCGCCGGGGTCATGATCGTCGACGTGGTCATCTGATGGCGACCCTCGAGAACGCGGGCGCCGCCTCCTCGGCGCCGCTCGTGCCGGGCTCGGCACGCCACCCGGCGCACGACGCCGACCCCGTGCTCGTCGTCATGGGGGTGTCGGGGTCGGGCAAGTCGACCGTCGCCGCCCTGGTCGCCGAGCGCCTCGGCTGGGACTTCGCCGAGGGCGACGACCTGCACCCCGACGAGAACGTCGCCAAGATGGCCGCCGGGCAGCCGCTCGACGACGACGACCGGGCGCCCTGGCTCGACACGGTGTCGTCGTGGATCGTCGAGCACGCGATGCAGGGCGTGCCCGGGGTCATCACCTGCTCCGCCCTGAAGCGGAAGTACCGCGACGTGCTGCGCGAGCACAACGTCGTGTTCGTCTACCTGCAGGGCGCGAGCGACCTGATCGGCGACCGCATGGCCGAGCGCTCGGGGCACTTCATGCCCACCGCGCTGCTCGACTCGCAGCTCGCCACGCTCGAGCCGCCCCAGGCCGACGAGCGGCACGTCGTCGTCGACGCCACCCGCACCCCCGAGGAGGAGGCCGACGACGTGCTGCGCCTGCTCGGCTTGGCCTAGCCGCCGCGCGGGTGCACGAGAGGCCTCGGATCGACCTGCGGGGGGCTCCCGGGGTCGATCCGGGGCCTCTCGTCGCGAGGGGCTCCCGGTCAGCGGGCTCGAGTGCGGAGCTCTGCCACGACCTGGTCGAGGAAGTCGTCGACGTCGTCCTGGCTGTAGCCGTCGCGGAACTTCGTGGGCGTGAAGCGTGACTGGACGACGTCCTCGACCGTGATCCCCGCCACGCCGGCCCCGGTCGCGTCGTCGGCGGCGAGGGCCGAGCGGATGCGCTCCAGGAACGCGTCGACCTCGTCCTGGCTGTAGCCCTCGCGGAACTTCGTCGGCGTGAACCGCGCGTTCACCACGTCTTCTGCCTTCATGGTCTCCCCCTCGTGTCAGGTCGATCCTGCCAGGGCCGCGTGGACGGCCGCGACCCCGGGCCGCGGCCGTCGCCGAGACCGCTCCGGGAGGCGCGGTACAGCACGTGGGGCCGGAGGCGGTGGCCGGGCGGCAGCGCCGGGTGCTCGAAGTCGTCGGCCGGGTCGCGCGTCAGGCCGAGGCGCTCCATCAGCGCACGCGAGCGAGCGTTGGTCGCCGCGGTGAAGCTCACGACCTCGGACAGGCCAAGCCCGACGGGATCGAAGGCGGTGCGGAGCACCGTCCGTGCGGCCTCCGAGGCGAGGCCCCGCCCCCAGGCGTCGCGGCGCAGCCGCCAGCCGATCTCGACCTGCTCGGAGAGGGGACGCCCGCCGACCACCACGTCGAGCGACGGGCGGGACAGGCCGACGAAGCCGAGCAGCTCGCCGTCCGAGCGCTGCTCGACGGCCCAGAGCCCGAAGCCGTCCCGCTCGAAGGCCTGCTCGAGGCGGTCGATCATCGCGTCCGACTCCGCACGGGTGCGGGTCGAGGGGAAGAACTCCATGACGACGGGGTCGGCGTCCATCGCCGCGAACGGCTCACGGTCGGCCTCGCGCCAGCGGCGCAGGAGGAGGCGGTCGGTGGTGAGCACCCGACGACGGTAGCGGAGGCGCTGTGCCGACCCGCGCCTCCTGCGGTCAGTCGGCGGATGCGGGTGCAGGGCCGGCCGCGCCGCCGCCCGTGCGGCCGGCGGCGGCACGGGCGCGGGCGGTGTCGCTGCGGCTGCCGACGGGGACCGCCTCGGTCGCGAGGGCGAGGCCGGACGCGGGCATGCCGACGTAGAGGCTCTCGGCGCGCTCGACGACGAAGGTCTCGTGCCAGATGCCGACGGCGCCCGGCGCCTTGCGCGCCCGCCGGTTGAACGCCGTCCAGGCGGGGCGGTGCGCCTGGTCGGACGAGCTCGCGTACGCGTAGAGCTTCTCGAGCGAGTCCCAGTACTGCACCAGCACCGGTCCGCGCCATCCGAGGGTGGTGCGGATGCCGCGGAGCCCCGACTGCCTGTCCTTCATCAGCTCGACGAGCATGGGGGTCATCGCGGCGAGGACCGGCAGCCACTGGTCGGGTCGCCAGGCCTTGTTGACGCGCATGCCGATCAGGAACACGACGAGCTCGCCCTCGTGCCGGTGGGTCGTCCTGCCGGGGATGACTCGGGCCATGATGTCTCCTCTGGTGCGGTCGGTGCGCGGATTGGATAGTGTTGCTCTCCAGGACTCTCATCTTGGAGAGTGCAGCTATCCAACGTCAAGGGGGACCGTGCGCATCTCCGAGCTCGCCGACGCCAGCGGCGTCCCGCTCGCGACCGTGAAGTACTACCTGCGCGAGAAGCTGCTGCCCGAGGGCGAGCGCACCTCGGCCACGCAGGCGCGCTACGGCGACGCGCACGTGCGGCGGCTGCGCCTCGTGCGGGCCCTGCTCGGGCCGGGCGGCCTCAGCGTCGCGCGGGCCCGAGGCGTCCTCGCGGCCCTCGACGTCGAGCACGAGTCGGTCGGCGAGGTGCTCGGCGTCGCCCAGCACGCCGTCACGCCCGCCGCGCCCGAGGGGGTCGACCACACGCGGGCGCGGGCGCTCGTCGAGCGCTGGGGCTGGACCGTCGACCCCGACGACGGACCCGTGCTCGCGGCCCTCGAGGTGGCCGTCGACGGGCTCGAGGCAGCCGGGTTCGACCTGCCGGCCGAGCGCCTCGACGGCTACGCGCGCGCCATGCTCGACGTCGCGCAGGCCGAGATCGACGGCGTCCCGCTCGAGAGCGTCGACGCGGCCGTGCAGTACGTCGTGCTCGGCACGGTGCTCGTCGAGCCGTTGCTGCTGGCGCTCAGGCGGCTGGCGCAGCAGGACGCGTCGTGGCGCCGCTTCGGCGACCTCGTCGGCGGCGCCCCGGCACCGACCCCGCCGTCGCCTCGTCCTCCGGTGCAGGACGCCTAGGAGGCGCGGCGCACGCCCCGCAGGCCCACGAACGACACGGCGGCGCTGCCGACGAGCAGCACCGCGACCACGACGACGACGCGGTGGAACCCGTCCACGGTGAGGGCGCCTCCGGCGATCACGCCCAGGAACGCGACCGCGACCAGCCCCGCCACCCTCGAGATCGCGTTGTTCACGGCGGAGGCGATGCCCGACCTCGCCGGCGAGACGCCCGAGAGCACGGCCGAGGTGAGCGGCGCCACCGTCACCGCGAGGCCGAAGCCGAACAGGACGACCCCGGGCACGACCTGCCACCAGACGTCGATCGGGTCGCGGACGAGCAGCATCCAGAGGAACCCGCTCGCCGTGATCAGCGGCCCGACGGTCATGAACAGGCGCGGCCCGCGCGCGGCGGCGAGCGTGCCGAACATCGTCGAGAAGAGCAGCGAGACGATCGTCGTCGGCAGGGTGACGAGGCCGGCGAGCGTCGCCGAGAGGCCGGCGAGCTCCTGCACGACGAGGGGGATCGTCAGCGTGCCGAGGTTGATCGCGGCGTAGAGGCCGACCGTGGCGAGGTTGCCGACGGCGAACTCGCGGACGCGGAACAGGTCGAGCGGCATCATCGGCTGGGGAGCGCGGCGTTCCCACAGGACGAAGGCGACGAGCGCGACGCCGCCGCCGACGAGCGGCACGACCACGAACCAGGCGCCGAAGCCGACGCGCTGGCCCTCGATGAGCGCGAAGACGGGCCCGGCCAGGCCGATGGCCGCGAGCACGGCGCCCACGACGTCGACGCGGGCCGGCTGGTCGGGACCCCCTCGGTGGGCGTCGCCGGGGAGGCGCGTCATCAGCCCGAGGGTCAGCACGACCG
>Ga0265780_10001541_pt1 | contig 32367 bp, 26 predicted proteins | sample P1T30metagenome_FD_192432 | JGI IMG/M metagenome (GOLD analysis project Ga0265780, IMG submission 192432) | Plant litter microbial communities from East Loma Ridge, Irvine, California - P1 T30 | ecosystem: Environmental > Terrestrial > Plant litter > Unclassified | place: USA: California... | reverse complement strand
CAAAACTTCCGTTAAAGTTTACTGTCGCTAATGCGCTACCACCATCAGCAACATCGTACCATAACAGCTGATTGCCCGCAGCAGTTGTTGCTTGCAGGCTTGCACTTGTGTTGTAACAAATGTTTACGGTGTTGGAAATTGGCGCAGTAAATGTTGGAAATGCTGGGCTTCTGCTTACATCGAAAATTTCGACAAATTGAGTAACATTTGCACTCACCAATGTTGACAATCGAATGGAAACCCTATCAAATGCTACACCCGGTGCAAAAGGAACAGTAACTGCCTGCCCGTTATTGAGCAAACCTATTAAATCCAACCCTAACAAACTCGATGCCGCAGCACTGTACACTGGCGTAGATCCATTGTAGGCTATAACTCTTAAATTATCAAAAAGCTTTAGATTAAGGAGAGCCGGCGATGTTCTTAAACGCAGGTTAACATTGTCAGTAGGGTTAGACAATGTAGGAAAATACACATTAATGCTTTTAGATGCAGCAACGCCTAAAACGCCAGTACTGAGATTATAGAAAGTATTTTTATCGTTATCAATTACCTTTTGAAATTCGAAATTTTCTGCCCCAGACAAATTCAAGGCATCTAAAGAAATCCCTTCTTCATCATAATTTGCATAGGTATTTACATCGCAGTTGTCGTTACCATCAATGGTATAAGCATAATATACGTTTGTTTTTCCAGTAGTAGTTAAAAGTGCGCCAATAGTTCTATCGATAATAAATACCTTATCGTAAATAGCATTTGGTGTAATGGCAATGAAGGTATAACCACTCTTATCTTTTACAATTTTAACGTTAGAATTGTTATCAAAGCCTTGTATACTCGATCTGTTTAAAATGGTTGTGCCAGAAGGCGTTTGAGCACCAACTTCAAACTGATGATTTCCGATTACCAGGCCACCAACAACATCGGCAACCAAACCACCTAAAGTACCGCCAAGCAGCCCGTTCAATGCAGATTGATCAAAATCAATTCTAATGTAGGTGGTTTTATTTGCAGGAATGCTGTTCGCAAACTTCAAAGTAATACCGCCAGCATAAGACCCAACACCTAATAACGCTCCACCGTAAGAATTAAGCGTAGCAAAATTGCCATCGCTTGTGCTTATCGCATTATTAATATTATCAACGCGAGATGGACTTATTGAAAGGGGTTTGATTTCAGTAACCGTATTTGCGAAAATTTTAGATTGCGCATACGATTGCGATTTAAAGAGCGTTAATAAAATGATGATTGCACATGCGAGCACATTGCAGATTTTTCCTTTTAAGGAACGAGAGGTAAAAGTTTTCATCATGTCAGGCGTAATTTGGGATGATAGAGTTGTTGTTAATGTTTATTACAAACAATCCAATGACAAATCTACATTTCGCACTAACAAGACTTTTATCCATTCTCGTTCATTATAAGAGACCAGTTTTTCATTCATTTCATTCATCCCGATAATAATTGTTCATTTCATTTTCTGTATTGTGAAAATTTGATGACATTAGCGGAGTCATCCCCGTAAATTAATGAACACTAACGACCTTCTCTCCGAACTCAGGAAGTTTGTACTTACAAAATCTGGATTAAGAAACATTGATCCGGCTCATTGTAAGGTTATTTCTGAGTATGTATTTCAGGAAACGAAAAACTACGTTAGTGAAACCACTATCAAAAGGTTTTTTGGCTTCGCAAACACTTTACATAAGTTTTCGCTGTTTACACTGAACAGCTTATCGCAGTATATTGGCTATACCGATTGGAAAGCTTTCTGCAAGGAAAAAGAAAGCCAGGTTTCTTCCGTTCAAAGTATTTGGCAAACACTAAAATTAAAAGCTAAATCAATTAGCGATGTGGCGTTGGTTTCTAAAAAGAACAATTCTGGGGTACCATTTAATCATACTGCCGATCGGAAATTCTACTATCCGGATTTCGACTATTTTTTAAAGAATAACTATCAGTTTACTACCGTTAGTGCACAACCGGGACAAGGAAAATCAATTCTACTGGCGCATCTTGTTGAGCATTTTTTCTATTCAGAAAATGCGCCATATAAAAATGATATCGTTTTGCTGCTGAATATGAACAGCATCAATACCATTATCCAAAACGGATTATCGTTAAAACAATGGTTTTTACGTGAATTTAAATTTGAAAGTGCCAACGACTTAATTGCTTACTTCAAAAAATATCCTGATCATAAAGAGGGAAGATTTGTTCTCATTGTTGATGGCATTGATGAATTCCTCTCCAAAACAGAATACTTTAAGATATTTGTAGAATTTCTTTACAGCATCGAAGAAAATAATTTCTTTAAAATCGTTTTCGGTTTGCGCACTAACAACTGGGTTAACTTGCAGCCTGTTATCACCGGATCAGCGTTTTTAACCAAAAGCTGGTACAACGGTTTGTTTTATAACATCGATGTATTAAGTAACGTTCCTCCACTAAATACAGAAGAAATTTTATATGTGCTGAGCCATATTGAAGATAAGACCGTGCTGGAAAATGAAATCAGCACTGAATTATTGACACAGTTCAAAACCCCATTCTGGCTGCAGGTTTATTATCAGTTAAAACATGATAATTTTTCTTTAGAGCTTGATGATCCACTGCTTTGTTATGAGATTATAAATTATTTCCTGGAGAAAAAAATCTTCCTAGCTAAAAAGAGCACGGAGAAAATTTTTATCCTTAAAAAAATCAGTGAGAATCTTTCAGAAGGAAGTAAAGGATTCAGGGTAGCCAAAGAAAATGTGCTTGATGTTATTGGAAGTTATCCGGGAGCTTATGAAGAACTACTGTATGATGGCATTTTAATCGAAGAAAAGCGGTTGACTACTGCAATTCCAACCGAAGTTGTTCGCTTTTTAAATGATGAAATCCATACCTATTTCATTTTTATTCAGATTACCGAGCGATTTGCCTATAAACCCGGCAAAGAATTTTTTGAATATATTTTGAGTACATTTCCACCGGGATCGTTTTTAAGAAGCCATATTCTTCACTGGTCTATTCGCTTTTGCCTCAATAGAAATGAGATTAGCGCTTTAAAATACATCCTGAAACTTCCGTTTACAAACGAAGAAAAAAATAAGTCGTTTGATTTTATTTGTAACGCATCGAGATATGAATTAACTAAACCAAGCTCGAATTTTAATAAACAAAGTATAGATCTCAGCTTTATTGATGTTTTGGCAGCTGGAAGAACGATGAGTACTTTATATAAGGAAACCATCAAAAACATTTCGGAAAATGTGCTTAACGAAGATGTTCAGATCATGCTGTTGGTTATAGAATGTAACATTGCCTTAATTGACATTGATAAAACCTTATTGATTAATGCCATGCAATCGCTAAAAAGGCATTACAAGCGGTTAAACGAATTGTTTCCAATCAATCCATACGACCTTATTCTATATTTTCATAATAATTTTACGGGCAAAGCAAACGAAAGCAAAACCCTAGAAGAAAAAATTATCAGGCTTTGCCAAAAAATAGATAAGAGTGAACCCTTAAAAAACAGCGAAATTACAACGGCCGAGATTTTATCTTACCGCCTGGTATTGCTTACGTTATTTGCACAAAAAAATTATGCGGAATGCCATCGTTTTATAATGGCTATTTTAAATAAACACCCAAACATTTTCTACGTAAGGCATTCTGTTTTTGCTCCGTTCTTATTGTTACACTTAGGCCATACCTACCTAAAACTTAATTACTACAAGAAAGCAAAACGAATTCTGGAGTTTATGGATAAAGTGGTGCAAAGCGATTACATATACCACACCAACTTCATTAATGTTGGTTTTAGCGTTTTAAAAGCAGGATTCTATAATTGTACTCACAATTACGAACAAGCGGTAACAGAGATTGATACTGGCTTAAAGATGTCGTACAGAAATGATTTTAAAGTTTATGAAATCTCTTTGCTTTTGCTCAAAATAGATTCTTTAAAACATTGTGATAAACCAGAAGAAGTTTCGAACGCGATAAAGGAATTGTTCATGTTCTTATCATCGAACAAAATTTCTATGCCAGAATATGCCAATTTAAATAATTTTGAATTTGAGCAGTCCTTTAAAGTTCTAAAGTCCTATAAAAAATAAATGCCTTACTGGCTAGCAGCAAGGCATTGTAAATAGCTCGAAGCAATTACTTAATCAAGTTGTAAAGTTCATCTAATTTAGGCGAAAGTACAATTTCGATTCTTCTGTTTTTGCTTCTTCCATCGGCACTGGCATTTGAACCAAGTGGTTGAAACTCTCCTTTACCTGTGGCCGTCATCCTTACGCTCTCTACCTTCTCGTTATCAGTTAAATAACGAACTACTGATGTTGCCCGCAACACGCTTAAATCCCAATTGTCTTTAATTTGGCCCAGGTTATTAATTTTTTGGTTGTCGGTATGGCCTTCCACAGCAATATTTATTTCTGGTTGTTGCTTTAACACATTAGCCAATTGCGTTAACGCTTGTTTACCTTTTTCATCAATAATGATACTGCCAGATGGGAAAAGCAATTTATCGGTTAGCGAAACATACACTTTGCCATTTTTGATTTCTACAGTTAAACCACTTTTGGTAAAACCCAATAGTGCTTGCTGTAATTTTTCTTTTAACGAATTTGTAGCCTCATCGCGTTTACGCAATACTTCTTCCACCTCTTTCAGGCGCTTTTCTCTCGCTGCCAAATCGCCTGATAGCTTTGTAATTTCGGTGGTCGAATTATTCTTTAGCTTTTTATAGTTTGCATCTACCTCATTATAGCTACTCTGCAAATCGCGTAGCTCTTCAGCCATCAAAGTGGTGTCTTTCTTAAGTTTCGCAACCTCTTTTTCGAGGTTTTCGATTTTCACCAAACCCTCATTAAAAGCAGTGTAAAGCGAATCCTTACTTCCTAATAAAGCTTTGTACTTTTTTGGAGATAATACAACACAAGAGGTAAGGGATGAAATGAACAGGAGAATGGCAAAGGTTAAAAATGTATTTTTCATTTTATATCGATATTTTAATATCAAGCATCAAACTGTTGAGTTTAAATACTGATTTAATTTATTTTTTGATTATTGCTCTATGGCATTCCGTAAAAATGCAACTAATGGTTGTATTGTTGCAAAAGAACTTATTAACTTATTAACGAGGTTAGGTTTATAAAAGTCCTCATCTTTTAGCGGCATTGTTGCTTCGAAGCTTTTCAACTTTAAAAACTCAATATTCGGATCAGCCGGATCGTAGCCTTTAGGCGCATTTTTTAAAGCGTTGCTTGTGCCTAAAGTAAAGTTTTTTTTAAATTCTTTGTCATCGATAATACTTTTAAACTCATCGATATTATAATCTATTTCCTGGCGGATGAGTTTAACGTGTGGCGCTTCGGGCATCCAATAGCCGCCAGCGATAAAGCTTTTGCCTGGCTGGATATGTAGATAATAACCAGGTTCATTACCGCCCTTACTTTTCGCAGAAAACCAAATGCCGAAGTTGTTTTTGTAGGGATCTTTGTTCTTACTAAAACGTACATCACGGTAAATCCGCATCAGGCTTTTCTTTGGATCGGTTTCAGCAGAAATTAATGGATCTACTTTGGCCAGCTCCGGAATAATTGCCGCAACTAAATTTAAGGCATCTAACTTTGCCGCTTCATATTTTGGTTTATGTTCAGCAAACCATTCGCGGTTGTTATTTTCCGCAACATCTTTTATAAATTTTAAGGTTTCTTTTTTTAACATACAGATCTGGTTAATCGGACAAACCGTGCAACAGCTATCCAATTTAAAATTTAAATAATCAATACTTTATTTAAAGTGCTCGAACGACTTAAGACTTACTACTTTTACCGATCGTAATATGGCTTGTACTTGATGTTTGGCGATAAAACGTGGAGCAATATAATCCGTGAATACCTATAATTGAAAGGATATAGAATGAAACAGCCAGCAAAGATCGCGATCAAATAGTGCCAAAAAGTTCCATCGGTTAAAGGCCCGAAGCAGAGATAAGTGACGAAGCTAACCACAAGCATTTCAATCACATTCATGGCATAGCTTACATACATGGCGGCATAGAAATAACCTGGCTCAATTTCTATCCTTTGAGCACAATAGCTGCAAATTTCTTTGGTGTGTTGAATATTCCAGCCGTACATACTACCAGTAAATATATCTCCCCTACGGCAGTGCGGGCATTTACAATGAATGATAGCGGAAAGTTTAGTGGTTTTACCAGACATGTGTTAGTTTAAATGAAAAGGTTCTTTTTTCATATTCAACTCTACATTTTTCTTTCGGTACTTTTTATACCAGATTACTCCAATTACAATAGCCATTAGGTATGGAATGGCTAAAAGATACAGTACACCGGTATTTAAACCCGCCGAAACCGTATTGCCATTTTTAACGCCCTGTTCGGCATTAATGCTACACATGGCACATTGCGCTTGTGCATTGGCAGCAAAAAGTAAAATGCAGGCAATTGAAAATAAGATAAAAGTGAATGTCTTTTTCATCATTGCAAATATAAGTATTTAACGAAAGGAGGCAGGCAAAAATTATGTCATAAAAAAACCCCGCTGATGAGGCGGGGTTTAAAAAAGATTCTCTTATATAAAGTCTAAAATATCGGCACTAGTTTTAACGTTCCAGCGGCATTGTCATAATATCCATTAGGATAACCTGCTGCCGCCGGCTTTCTCGTCAATTCCTTAATTGTGATGCCATTAACGGTTACAGGCTCTAAAAATTCAATACCTGTAGGTGTAACCCTAAAAGAGTACACATCTGTAAGCGACTCTAATTCCATAAACCAACCAAAAGTAAGCGGAATATTACCAGTAGAAGTTTCAAATCTGTAAGAGTTTGGTGCGTAGTAAATTTGCCATGCAGCTTTGTAACTGGCGATTACTGCAGCTGGATTTGCTGGCATAGGTACCATTACGATACGAGTGCCTCTTTTTCTACCTTTTAAAATTACAGAATCAGCGTCGGCTTTGGTTACTAAAAACTCTAGATCGCCGCCCAAGCCACCATCGTTACTAACCTGGTTAGAAAGTGCACCAGGGGCAGCGAAATAACCAAATATCGGGTTATAAGTATCAAAAGTTAAAATAGGCCCTGCGCCTGGATAAACTTTATAAGTACTGGTTACGATATTGGCATAAAAACTTGAAGTAATGGGAAGAGTATAATCTCCCTGTACATTCACATCCGTAGCGGAGGTGAAATTAACAAATAAATTAACCCCACCATAAGACGCATTTGTACCTGGATAATATTGCATAATCCAGCCATTTGGCTTACTTCTCAAAACGGTTTGTGCATTAGCAACCGCTGCATTTAAGCGAACTGTTGGACTATCTTCAAATATTCTGTCTTTCTTTTTATCACAAGAAGCAAAAAAAAGAAGACTAGCCATTAGTAATAAATAATAATTTCTTTTCATAATATAATAAGCTTATAATGATGTTTGATCAAAAGTGGCCAAGTTGGCTTTTCTATTTACAATGTTAGCTCTTAACACATCCATATCTATATTCCAAACCGTTAACATATAGTTTTTTACTGCTATAAGTTTGTTATTGATAATTGTTCTTCCAGCAGCTGTACTTCCAGTTACATTTAACATCGCGTTAAATTGAGTTGCAGATAATGTAATATAAAATGAATAGAGTTCAGCAAAATCTTCTTTAGCAGAATTACTCGCATAAGGGGAAATGAATCCAGCAGCAAGTGCTGCACCATTACCAGCCGCCCCTGTACCCCAAATAGTACTCCAAACATCATCTACATAGCTAGTTCCAGATATGGCTTGGAAACTGGATGGGAAATCGGTTGTTTGATTTAATATATGTTGAAATTCATGATGAATGGTATGAAAATAACTATCAGTCAAGAAGTCAGGATTAACACCTGTTGTTGCATTTAGTGAATTCACCTCATATAAGGTGATTTTCTTAGCACCTTCGGCAGTGCCTAAAATTCTGGTTCCATTGTTATTATAGGCCGCTGAACCAATAAAATTAATCAATTTAGGAAAATATTTTTTAATGAATGTTTTACTTCCAGTAACCTCATCATAAGGTTCAAAGCCTAAATATTTAAACAACTTGGTTAAGCGAATAGAGCTTGTATAACTTGCCGGAAGCAAATTATAGTTCAAACTTGACTCTTTATCAACATATTTATATAAAATATCTACATTATAATTTAATACATAGTTATTATAGATATAATTATCTAGTGGATTTTTTTCAATGGTTGAATCGACAAACACACTGTTCGCATCCAACTTCTCTTTTTTACAGGCGCTCAATACTAGTATGCTTGCAAAAAGAATTAAATAAATATTTTTAAATTTCATGTCTATCTTGGATTAGGGGTTAAACCAGAACTGATTACATCTTGAGGTAATTGTAATGCTCTTCTATTATCTCTAACTACTAAAGTATTTGAACTAATTGGGCCAACTGCTCCTGCCACGATTGTACGTCTGGTAATTTCAATACCGTAACGTTTTACATCGAACCAACGCAAACCTGTTAGTAATGTTTCTGCTCTTCTGTAAAACAATAGTGCATGTAACATATTTTCCTGTGTACCAGCTTCAATCACAAACTCTGCATTAAACTTCTTTTTCGGAGTTGAAACTGCTGGTGTAGAATAGGCAAATCCGTTGGCCCAAGCGTTAATAGAAGCCTCGGTTAAAACAGGTGTTGCTACCGTGTAAGTATTGTTCACAAAAAGTTGCATATCAGCAATGGCAGGAGCATAGTTTTTTAATTGGATATTTGCCTCAGCTCTAGTTAGCAACGCTTCTTCTGCAGTAAATGGAGTAAAAACACTGTGTATATAACCAATACCTGCTACAGGATCTGTGTATTCAAACTGGTAAGAAACATGTGGTAGCAATACTTTGTCCAAATTTGCACCTGAATAAGTATATGTCCTAACTCTATAGGCCGGAAGAGCTGTTCCATAATTGAAATGCGGAGTTCTGGTTGTTAAGATAGATTCTTGCCTGGCAATATAATTTCCATGGGAGTATCTACTTCCAGTGTAATAATTACCAAATGCTAATGCTGCTGATGAAGCTGGAGTACTTATTAAGAAGTTTGCCTTGATCGTACTGGCATTATATTCTCTGGTTGCATTGGCGAAAGTCGCCGCAAAAGTAGAGATATATGACCAGTCACGAAGATATGCCGAAGGAGAATTGTTAAAAGCTGCTGTTGCATAACTTACAGCTTTTGTCCAGTCACCTTTATACAAAAATAACCTTGCTGCAAAAGCATTTGCTGCAGACTTATTAAAGTGATATTTGGCCACATTGGCATTAGAGTAAGAAGCATCATTAATTAATGGTACCCCTGCTTCTAAATCCTTGACCATTAAATCGTATACCTCTGCAACAGTGTTACGCTCATATTTCGGATTTAATGTACTTTCCGATTTCGTCATGTAGGTGATACCCAAATCAGTTGCTGATTTTGTTGGAGAATAATGCTGAGCAAAAACATTTACCAATATAAAGTGGCCATAAGCTCGTGCTACCAAAGCTTCACCTTTAGCGGCAGATAATGTTGCTGGATTACCTTGGGCTTCTATCGCAGCAAGTGCCGCGTTAGCACTCGCAATCGCACTGTAGCAACCACTCCATAATCTATCGATACCATCGTTATTGGTCTCAGTTATATCTTGCCAATTAAAGGCCTGGGTTGAGAACCTATCACTATATGGATTTGTATCGCCATAATCATCAACATTATCTGAAGATAATTCCGTTGGCAACACATATGAATTTTGAGGGTAGGCAGATACCAACATCTTCGATATCTTCTCAGTATTGTTCAGTTCTGCTCTATTGTCTGGCAATTCATCTAAATATTTCTTACAGGAAGAAACGTTCAAGATAGCAATTGCACTAATGGCTATGAATAAAAATCTATTTTTCATCTTTAATTTCGTTAATTAAAATCCAACTCTTAAAGTTAAAGTGTATTGTTTTGGTATTGGCAATGCCACACCACCTGCATTTACAAACTCCGGATCCTGTCCGTTCAGCTTCTTATCCGCATAAAGCAACCATAAGTTGGTGGCGTTTAAACGTAAACCTAAGTTTGCCAAGCCTATTTTAGCCAGTTTTTCTTTAGGGAAATCATAACCTAAGGAGATATCTTTTAATCTAATAAAATCACCTTTAGCAACATTTGCCGAAGAGTAATTGTAAGAGTTGTATGCAATGCTATAATCGCTATCGTTTCTTAAGTATCTGGTATCTAAAATTACAGGAACGTTAGTTCTTAGCTCATCACCAGGAACGGTCCATGCATCGAAAAACTCTCTAGTGTTTGCATCTAAATCGGTATAGCCAGTTCTGAAAGCAGGATCTAAGCGTACCACATTTCCATAAGAGTAAGTTACAAAAACATTCAATTTGAAGTTTTTGTAAGAAAAAATGTTTCCAAAACTTCCTAAATGCGTTGGCTCCAATGTTCCCTCATATTTAAGGAAATCAACTTTATCTCTATTTTGAAGATAAACACCTGATACCGTTTCTGTTCCATCATCATTGATAAATACTGGAAGTCCGTCATTCTGTATTCTTACGAAAGGAATTGAAAACAATGAACGAGCTGAATAGCCTTTCAAACCGTAACCAGTGCCTGTGATGTAATCGATTACCCTGGCATTATTTTCTGACTCTGTTACCTTATTGGTTGCATGGGTGTAAATAAAATTAGCTGTCCATGAGAAATCTCCCTTTTTAAGAACCGTACCAGCAATACTTACCTCAATACCACTTGATTTCATTGCAGCAACATTACCATATTTAGTAATTTCGCCACCTAAACCTTGTGTGTTTACAATACCAATTAAGTCAAAGTTGTTTCTTTTATACCAGTCTACATCAATGGCTAATCTGTTCTTGAACAATCCAAAGCTTGTTCCCAAGTTTAACTCATGTTTTTTCTCAAATGTTAAACCAGAGTTCTCCAAATTATCAATCTGTAAACCTGTTTCTCTATCGCCTGCAGTTGGTCTCCAGGGATTATAACTGCTATAAATTGCTTGCGAATTGGTTACATAGCTTGGTCCTCTGTTGGCCGATAATCCATAAGAACCTTTGAATGATAAGCTAGAAAAAGGCGTATTCAACTCCTTAAAGAATTTTTCTTCTGTCACATTCCAAAGCCCTGATACACTCCATGTAGGCAGCCATCTGGCAGAAGTTGATCTACCTAAACGGTTTGAGCCTTCATATCTTCCTGTAGCTTTTACGGTATATCGGTTATCGTAAGTATAAGCACCTTCGCCAAAAAATGCAACTTCTTTACTCTTGGTATTTCCTACCCTAAAATATTCTGTATTTTCTTCTGCACCTCTCTTAAACACACGGTAATCGGTAAAAGGAATTTCGCCCAATCCATACTGCAAGCCCCAACCTCTATTCCAATTATTATTTCGTGCTATCTCACTCACAGTAGATCCACCTACAAAGTCAACGGTATGTTTTTCTGCAAACGTTTCATTGTATTGCGCTGTAAGACGAAAATCGTTACTTGTCATTTTATAATCAGTACGATTATATATACCACCTGCAGGCAGGATAGATATCGGATTTGAATACAATACGCTTGGATCAGTATACAAATAAGGATTTGCATCTCTTATGATTGTTGTACCCATAGCACGATATGCCATTGATTGATTCGACTCGTCTTTGATGTAGTGTTGTTGAGAAGTTTGTTGATATCTCGTTGAAGCAAGAAAAGCAAAGTCTAGCGTTTTTAAAGCTTTCCATCTTAACTCCCATTGAAACTTCACGTCAGCCACGTTTACATCCATGTAATTGTTTTCCATTTCTTTCAAAATATTAAATGGAGCATAATTTCTGGTGTAGGTTTCGTTCGGATCTAATGTTCTAGACGAATTTAGGGCATAAGAAAATGGATTAATATCAAAATCACGACCAACCGTTCCAAAAACTACATCAGTAGATTGGCCCAAAGTACCTGGTGCTCTTTGCTCTCTATAAGATCCATTAGAAAGAAGTGTTAATTTTAAATTATCACGTAAGTTATAGGTTGCATTGAAATTGGCCGTATATCTTTTAAATTTGCTTTGTTTAGACCATCCTGGATCACTAATTGCACTTATGGAAGAAAAATACTGTGCCTTTTCCGTTCCCGAACTCATGCTGATCGAATGATTCTGAGCAATGTTTGTACTGAACAATTCATCAAACCAATCGGTGTTTCTATATTCTGCTTCTCTTAAGTAAGCATTTTTTGCCTCTTGAGTGTTTAATAGCTGGCCAGAATTGATCAATTGATACATTTTGCCATAAACCCCGCTATTTGGTGCATTTGATACGCTGGAATTATTCAGCCAACCTCTTTGTTCTAACATTTGATAAACGCCCATTTGTTCCTGAGAATTCATGATGTTAAAGTTGTTATAAGAAGGTATTGCACGGGTAGTGAATTCAGAAACATAATTTAATGAATTTATACCCACTCTTCCTCGTTTAGTTGTGATAACAATTACACCGCCCATGCCTTTTGCGCCATAGATTGATGTTGCAGCACCATCTTTCAAAACCTGGAAAGACTCGATATCGTTTGAGTTTAAACCCCCAACAGCAGAGCTAATTAGTGTTAAAGCATCTCCGGATGATAAAGCGTCGGAACTAACGTCAGCTACATCTTCTAAAATCACACCATCAACAACCCAAAGCGGTTTTGAACTTCCATAAATAGATGTAGCCCCACGTACCCTGATTTTAGGTGCCGTACCGAAAGTACCTGTGGTATTTTGCACAACCACACCAGCAACTCTACCATCTAACATCCTACTCGGATCAGGTAAACCACCGATTTCCGCATCTGAAACTTTTAACCTCGAAGTAGCTCCTGTAAATGTTCTTTTATCTACTTGAGTACCCATACCAGTGATTACGACATCGCTCAATTGCCCTGCATCTTCTTGCAGAGAAACATCAATACTTGTTCTGCCATTAACTACAACCTCAACCGTTTTATATCCAATAGAGGCAAACGTTAATGTTGCACCATCCTGCACAGTTAATTGATATTGCCCTTGCCCATTTGTTGATATTGCGTTGGATGAACCCTTTTCTCTCACACTTACACCTGGCAAAGGTGAGCCATCTTTTTTGTCTCTAACAGTACCTTTTACTGTGACAACTCTTTCAGATTTGATAAGCTTAGCGCCATCTTTTGCTGTGGCCTTTGCTTCTACTGAAGGAAGAAAGGTACAGCAAAAGAGCCCCAAAAGGCAATAGCCGATTCTTCCTACATTTTTTTTGTAGATTTTCTTCATAGAAATTAATTGATTAGTTTGTTTAAGTTTTAACGCGAAACACCCCCATTTCTTCGCAGAAATGCGAAAAGCAGAAAGAATTTTGTTGTAAAAAGTTAGTTTGTTTGTAAAAAAATTATTGGGGATAATTTTCGCTAATATAATAATTATTTAACACCATTAGTACTTTTAGGAATAAATCGCTAAAATGTTAATGATTTTAAATAATATTTGCATGCAAGTGAAATTGCAAATAGTTCCTGAAGATTAAAGGAAAGGGAAAATTTAATTAATAATGATAATAAGGCGATATCATCAAATAAACAATTACTCCTGTAACAGCCACATATAGCCACATTGGAAAAGTAATCTTTGCAATCTTTCTATGTTTATCAAATCGCTTGGCAAGCGCCCGAACGTAAGTAACCAAAACAAACGGAATAATGATCACTGATAAAGAAATATGGGTAATCAGGATGAAATAGTAAACATATTTAATGGCACCCTCACCACCAAATTTCGTTGAATCTGAAGTCATGTGATACGCTACATACATCGCCAGAAAGGCAACTGATAAGCTAATAGCGAACTTCATCAAATTTTCGTGGAGTTTTTGTTTTCCGTTTTTAATTGCCCAAACCGCCATTACCAAAACAATAGCAGTAAGACCATTTACTGCTGCATAAATGGGAGGCAAAAAAGATAAGGGCTGCACATCGTAACCAAGTTTTCGAAGATTAACCCCAAATAGTAAGGCAACAACCAGTGGAATGGCTATGGATAAAATTATAATCCATTTATTATATTTTTGTTCAACAGATGATTTCATTATATATTTTATCCAAGGTGTTAACCCAATTGCTTTTAAACTTTTATTTTAAATCTTCAGTTGCTAACACGTTGCTACCTTCCATCTTTCAATGTTCTAAGGTACTCAGCGATCAGCACTTTAATCTCATCTTCTAAGCGGCTTCTGGCTTCAGGATTATCGATTTCGTATATTCCTCTGATCCGATGTTGAACATCAACCAGCAAAATTTTATTACTAAAAATAAAGCTTGATGATCTTTTGGTGTCGTCTTTAATTACATCGAGTAACAAACCACTTCTAATTAGCGGATAGGTAGCAGTTGTATCGCCAGAAAGCAAATCCCACTTACCTGCACTAGCGCCGAGTTGTTTGGCATATGCTGGCATTTTCATGCCATCATCTGGATTTACCGATAGGCTGACAAAACGAACTAAAGGTTTTTTTTCATATCCGGCAGATAGTGTCTTAAGGTATTTTAGGACTTCAGTACCCTTGGAATCTGTATAAAAAAGGTTCATCACCACTATTTTATTCTTCAATGCAGACCAATCGACAATATTATTTTGTTGATTATATAGCTTAAAATCCGGAATTTGATGATAAATGGTATCTGGAATTTTCTTTCCTTTTACAGAATGAAACGTTGTTGCCACTGTCTTTTTGCCAAACACAGGAAGACTTTTGTATCTGTTTTTTGCAAACTGTGGCAATAAGTAAAAAAACAAAAATCCTGGTATAGCTAATATGCTTACCAGGATTAATACCTTTTTAATTGGGTTTCTTTTCATTAATGATTTAACATGTGGAGGTTTAGAAAACCACCCTCAATTAACATTAAAACGATGAAGTAAATAATGAAAATGAATGATACCGTTAGCGATAATTGAAGACCTAGTTTCTCATACTTTAAGTGCATAAAGTAAGCAACAATATAGAACGCTTTTACCAGAGTTAAAGCGATGTACAAAAAGTTTCCAACACCATGAGAAATATATCCTTTTGGTAAAATTACCAATGCGATAATAAATTCAATTACGGTAATTAATAATAGTATTCCAAACACTTGCCATATTTTTCTTTTGCTTAGGCCTGCATGTTCTTCGTGTTCGTGTCCTTCTGTTGTATGTGAATGATGTTCTGACATGATAATATTTTTATATATGATAAGTTAAACCAAATAGAAGAATGTAAATACAAACACCCATACTAAATCTACAAAGTGCCAATATAAACCAACTTTTTCAACCATTAAATAATGACCTCTTTTTTCAAATGTTCCGTTAATGGTCATGATTAAGATAATGATATTAATTAACACACCGCTAAAAACGTGGAAACCGTGAAAACCTGTAATGGTAAAGAAAAGGTTTGAAAACTGTTGTGCTGCTACTAAAGAAACATCACCAGAAAACAAATGTTTCAACTCTTCTGCCGATGGAATTTCACCCCATCCAAATCCTTCATGAAATAAGTGCGTCCACTCTAAAGCCTGACAGCCCAAGAACATAAAACCACCAATAATAGTAGCCACCATCCACCAGATTACTTCTTTTTTTGAACGTCTGTGTCCTGCCTCTACTGCTAATACCATAGTTACAGAACTCATGATTAATATGAAAGTCATGATACCCACAAACACTAACGGATAACCGCTATCTGCAAGACCAGGCACGGACTGGAAAACCAAATCAGGATCTGGCCATGTTAATTTAGAAAAACGCTGAGCGCCGTAATAGATCAATAGCGATGAAAAAGTAAAAGCATCTGACAAAAGGAAAAACCACATCATGATTTTACCATATTCTACCGACCACGGAGAACGACCACCATTCCATGGTCCGGTTTTAACTTGATCTAATTGTGATACTGAATTCATTTGGAAATAGTATAATAGTTTGTTAACAAATTTAACGGTTCAAAAGTAAAAAAACATACAGATATATCCATAATATATCTATAAAATGCCAAAAAATAGATGCGATTTCCATTCGATACTTCGTTTTAGCTAAAGGAATATTCTTGTAGCTGCCAATCAAAGCACTCATGATTAAAAACACACCGGCAATTATGTGTAGCAGATGTATAAAGCTGACCACATAAATAAACGATATTGCAGCATTGTTACCAACCAATGTAGCACCGGTTTTAATCATACTGCCCCACGCATTGAATTGCATTACACCAAAGGTGATAGCTAAAATAACAGTTGCCCAGAGCAATTTTCGCTGCATACTGAAGTTTAACTTCCTTAATGCGCCAGATGCTAAAAAAAGCGTAATGCTACTGGCAATAATTACCAGACTAGAATAGATGAAGGCATCTGGTAGTACTAAACCGTGGCCTTTGCCTTTTGATGCTGAAAATACCAGATAATAACTGGTGAAACCGCCAAACATGATCGTAGATGAAACAACGAACAGCCAGACGATGAATTTTCTTGGTTTTGGATCAAATGTATCTTGGATATTTTCCATTGTTAGAACCATAAATTATTTTGCTATAAAATTTAATAATAATCCCAACTGTACCGCTGGAATGTAAAAAAAGGAACAGAACATTACTTTCTTAGCATCAGCCAATTCTCTGTTTAATAAAAGTTTCAAAGCTAACCAACTGAATATGATTCCGCCGATTAACGATAAGCCTGCAATGTAATAACCTCCAAAGCCGTAAAAGGTTGGTAATAAACTCACCGGAATCAAAATCAGTGTGCTTACAAACGTTAGTAAAGCAGTCGCTTTGTCACGTTTTTTGGTCGGCAAAAGCCTAAAGCCCGCCTTTTTGTAATCATCATCCAAAACCCATGCAATTGCCCAAAAATGTGGAAACTGCCAAACGAATTGAATTAAAAATAATATTCCTGCAATGTAATAATCAATTTCATGGAACATCTCCGCTTTCAAACTGCCAAATGCCGCAAGATAGCCAATTAGCGGCGGCAAAGCCCCAGGTATGGCGCCAACGAAAACTGCAATAGGAGATTTTCTTTTAAGCGGTGTATAGGCAAAAGCATAAAGCAAAATCGAAAACACCGAAAGAAGCCCGGTTTCCAGGTTTAATCTACCCAATAACCAGGTACCAACGAAAGCCATGAATACACCTAAAATTAAACCTTGTCCGGTAGTCATTCTACCTGCAGGCATTGGCCGATCTTTGGTACGAGACATAAGCTTATCCAAGTCTTTTTCAATAATTTCATTGAAACAGTTTGCGGCAGCAGTAACTAAAAAACCACCAGCAATCAAAATGCCCCAGTTAGCCCAATCAATTGATGGTATATGCCCTCTCCCTACTTGCATTTTTTGCCCAATTAGAAATGAAATGGATGCAGAAAACACAACCGTAAACGATAGCCTGAATTTAATGAGTTTAGAAAAATCTGAAATTACTTGTTTCAATTCTCTTTATAATTATTGTTTGTAAGTACTCGTTCTATAAACTAACAAGTACAAATAAAATTGTAGACTAAATAGCAGCGTAGAAAACAAAATATGTACTGCCTGCGCTGCCGGTGGAAAAGCAATATATGCTAAAGCAAAACCACTTAACAACTGTATGAGAAGCGTAATCAATATAAACCTGGCTGTTAACAATGGAGCTGCTTTACCACTAAAACGATCGATAACCATTTTATAGATCACTGCATTGCAAACAACCACAAGGATTGCCAAATCGCGATGGTAAGTAAATATCGAACCTACCTTACTCATCCAGGTATCCCTAAATGTGTAGGCCAGTGACTTCGCAATCACATCTACAGATTCCCTAACTTCGGTTCCCAGTACAATCTGGATGATACTTACCAATAACGTGAAAAGCAGAAAGCCCTTTAGCCATAGTATCCGATACATAATTACTGATGGCGTTTTACCCAATTGCTTGGCGTAGTTATAGGTATAGATAGAAATGGCTAAAATCACTATCGCCAAAAGCATGTGCACCGTTACCACCCATTGCGCCAGGTTGGTAGATACCACAATAGAACCTAACCAGGCCTGATAACCAACGACCACAATATTCAACACACTAAGAAAGATAATCCGCTTAGCCTTCTTTCTATAGGTAAACGAATATACTGCTGTTAAAAGTAAAAACAAACCTGCCACTACTCCAGTTAATCGGTTGATGTATTCTACCCAGGTTTTAGCAGGGTTAAATTCTTCGGGAAGTGTAATACTTTTATCGCTTCTAATTTGCTTTGCTAAATCCACTTTACCTATGCTCTCCAAATACCTGGCGAACTTTTCATTTTTCTTAATTCTTCCAGCTACGTATTTTTCCTTGTAGTTTGCCGGAAGTTGCGATACATCTGTTGGTGGAATATAGCGATCAAAACATTTAGGCCAATCAGGACATCCCATGCCCGATCCAGTACTGCGAACAATACCGCCGGCAAGTATAACCAATAACGTAACGATAATGGTTATGAAGTTAATCCTGATAAAACGCTGCTCTGATCTACTGACCATATATCTTTTAAGATGAAAAGGGTATCCGGATAAGCAGAAACTTAATCAGATACCCCTTCTTATATTGTATTAAAGCTAAAAACTAGTCGTTGCTTTCCTTTACAGGATTAGCTAATTCCCAATCTTGTTGAATTTTTTCTGCCTCAGCATTACCTTCAAAATCATGAGGCAAGTTTGAACTCATTGTTTGAGAGAACGGAACGGTTTGAGGGATAAAATCAACATCATGTCCAGGTTTACTATAATCATAAGGCCATCTGTAAACCGTAGGAATTTCCCCTGGCCAGTTACCGTGAATATGCTCAACAGGTGCAGTCCATTCTAAAGTGTTCGCTTCCCAAGGATTTTGAGGTGCTTTTTTACCTTTAAAAATCGAATAAAAGAAGTTATACAAGAAAGCTACTTGTGCAAGCGCTGCTAAAATAGCCGCCCATGTTACAAAAACGTTAACAGTTAACCATTTTTTCATGAATTCAAATTCTGTGAAAGCATAGTAACGACGAGGTACACCATCTAAACCTAAAAAGTGTAGCGGAAAGAAAACCAGGTAGGCCGCGATAAAAGTTAACCAAAAGTGTAAGTAACCCAATTTTGCATTCATCATTTTGCCAAACATTCTTGGAAACCAGTGATAAACACCTGCTAGCATACCAAAAATAGCTGCAGAACCCATTACCAAGTGAAAGTGGGCAACTACAAAGTAGGTATCGTGTAAGTTAATATCCAATGATGCATTACCTAAGAAGATACCCGTTAATCCACCAGAAATAAAGAATGAAACTAAACCGATGGCAAATAACATCGCTGGAGTGAAACGAATGTTACCTCTCCAAAGTGTAGCTAAATAATTAAAAGTTTTTACTGCTGAAGGTACGGCAATGATTAGTGTAGTAATCATAAACACACCACCCAATAACGGATTCATACCGGTTACAAACATGTGGTGACCCCACACGATGAACGAAAGAACGGTAATACCAATTAATGAATAAACCATCGCATGGTAACCGAAAATTGGTTTACGTGAGTTTACAGAGATTACCTCAGATGAGATACCCAAAGCTGGCATAATTACGATGTATACCTCCGGGTGACCTAAGAACCAGAATAAGTGTTGCCATAAAATCGGCGAACCACCTTCGTTTGGTAAAATATCTGTACCTAAAACAATATCAGATAAGTAGAAACTTGTTCCAAAACTACGATCGAATACCATCAACACCACCCCAGCTACTAGAACAGGGAAAGATAGAATACCTAAAATAGCAGTTAAGAAGAAAGCCCAAATAGGTAATGGCATTTTCCAAAGGTCCATACCTTTAGTACGCATATTTAAAATTGTACTTACATAGTTAATACCACCCATTAATGATGATGCTACGAAAAGTACCATACTGATCAACCATAGTGTCATACCCATTCCTGATCCTGGCATTGCTTTGGCGACTACAGATAAAGGCGGATAAACCGTCCAACCACCTGAAGCAGGTCCTGTTTGGATGAAGAACGAAGACATCATGATCACACAAGCCATAAAGAAGAACCAGTATGAAAGCATGTTTAAGAATGGCGACGCCATATCTCTTGCTCCAATTTGTAAAGGGATTAGTAAGTTACTAAACGTACCACTCAATCCGGCGGTTAACACAAAGAATACCATGATGGTACCGTGAATGGTTACCAAAGCCAGATAAAAATCGGGTTTTATACGACCTCCTTCAGCCCATTTTCCTAAGAAAGTTTCCAGGAATGGGAAATTTTGATCTGGCCAAGCCAATTGAATTCGGAATAAAATTGATAAGCCCATTGCAATTACGGCCATAATGATACCCGTAATTAGGAATTGCTTAGCAATCATTTTGTGATCCATGCTGAAGATATACTTCGAAATCAACGTTTCTTTGTGGTGTCCGTGATCAGCGTGGTCGTGATTGTGTTCGTCGTGTAATGCTATTGTTGACATAATTCTTTTCGCTCCTGCTTAATATTATTTATTTAAAGCCATTTGGTTTCCTTTCACAGCTGCCGAATCGGTAGCTGATGAATCTCCTTCTGCTGCTGGTTTAGCAGGTGCAGGTGCCACAGGCAAATTAAATTGTTTTCTTAAATCGTCGTTTAAGTATGTTTTTTGTTCCGCAATCCAGGTTTTATATTCAGCTTCTGAAACTACGCGTACATCTTTCTGCATGTTGTAGTGACCAGATCCGCAGATTTTTGCACAGAAGAAAAGGAACTTAAAGTTAGGATCGTTTGTTTCCTCCTGCATTTGACGGGTAGTCTTAGTTGGAGTGAATTCGAATATCGTTTGCATACCTGGAACAGTATTTAACTGAACCCTAAAGTGTGGCATGTAAAAACTGTGGATAACATCCTTACTATTTAAGATCAATTTAACAGGTTTTCCAACCGGGATAACCATCTCGTCAGCCATTTCGTCATCACGAGAATTTAAATCTTTAAAATCAATACCTAAAGTATTTGATGCAGTAGTTAATTTATAATTCTTTTTACCTACGATACCATCAGCACCTGGGTAACGGATAGACCATTTGAACTGCTCAGATGTAACTTCAATTTGCAAAGGCTTATTATTAGGATCTTCCACTTTGAAGAAAATAGATCTCCAGGTTAAGAATCCCATTAATACCAAAACAGTTAACACTAAAGCTGGAACGATAGTCCAGATTTTCTCAATTGTATTGTTGTGTGGGTAATAGTAAGCTTTTCTTTTTGCAGAGTATTTGTAGATATAAGCAAATCCAAATAACAAAATGTGCGTTGCAATAAATACAATTGTGGTGATGATCAATGTTAAATTAAACATTTCATCGATCTTCTTTCCGTGTTCAGATGCAGCATCTGGCAATAACATAGAACCATGAACTGTATATTCCCAATACACACCATATAAACCCAAAACCAGGAACAAGGCAAATAAACTTGCATGAACCCTGTTCCAGTTGATACCAACCGGTTTCCCTTGTGCTTCGCGGCTTAATTCATACACTTTTATTGATTTACCAATAATAGCGATGAACAAACATACGGCAAGAAAGATCAGTACATAAAATATTACTGACTTGTAAACCTCGCCCATATCAACTTTCGGTGCCGCTGCAGCTCCTGCTGCTGCCTCTTGCGCAAAAGCGCTGGTGTTTGCAAAAACAGTAAGTAATACTGCCAAAGCCGCGGTCGTTTTATTCGTGATAAACTTTCTTAAACTCATTTCCTTAAAAGTAGTACGCTGTACTTCTATTATAATAATAATTAAATATTTGCCCTATATTATCATCTACTAAAGCTGATGATGCAAACTTTCTTGTAATAATGGGTGGTTTTTTGCAATTAATGGTTTCTTGCTTAAAGCTGAAAGAACTGTAAAGGTAAACAATCCAACAAAACCAAGTGCAGTACCAATTTCAACAATACCAAATCCGTTATGCCCATCTTCAACAGCTCCTGGCATAATCATTTGGTAGTAATCTACCCAGTGACCAAGTAAAACCACAATCGATACGAATAATAATTTAGCATCTGTTCTTTTGTTATCCCTATCCATCAACAACAATACAGGTGCTAAGAAATTCATCGCCAGATTTAAGAAAAACCAGAATTTGTAATATTCAAAGCGTTTGTAGAAGTAAACAGTTTCCTCTGGCATGTTTGCATAGTAAATTAATAAAAACTGTGCGAACCATACATAAGTCCAGAAGATAGAGAAACCAAAGATAAACTGACCTAAGTTATGTAAGTGGCTATTGTTAACCCATTGCATATAACCAGCTCTTCTTAATAAGATGATGATGATTGCGATTGTAGCTAAACTACTTACCCACATTGCAGCAAAGTTATACCAACCAAACATAGTTGAGAACCAGTGCGCTTCTAATGACATGATCGTATCAAAAGCAAAAATTGGTGTAGTAAAACCATAAATTACCAGGAAGATACAGGCATTTTTAAAGCTTTTACGATACGAGGCTAAACCACCGGCTAAATCTTCATTATATGATAACTTTACAAAACTCATTGCAAATATGCTGTAAACACCTAGAAACACTACCTGACGGGTTAAGAAGAAAGGTACGTTTAAGAATACTGCTTTACCAGCTATTAATGAATCAAAATTTGGGCTGTTTGGATCAGTTAATCCATCAGCATGCCAGTGATGATAAAGGTTATGTGTATATAAACCAGCAGAAATAATCACGATCAGGATTACAGAAGCAATAGGCAGAGTTTTTGCCAGGGCTTGTGGTACACGTAAGATCGAAGCAGACCATCCTGCTTGCGCTACAAATTGAACAGCCAAAAAGAACATACCCGACATACAAACGCATGCGAAGTAGTATCCCATAAGTAACAGGTTGGCAAAAGTACGCTCATGCATTACTTTATCTCCAAAAATGAAACCAAATAACACCGCTGCAACACCGATAACGATACCAACAATGCTTAAGGTTTTTACTTTACCTGTAAACTCAAACTGTTCACTAAAATTAATATTGTGAGTTCCCATTTATATTCTGCTTTACTATTGTCCTTTTTGTAATTGTTGAACATACATCACTACTTTCCAACGATCTGTTGGCGTAATTTGTGAAGCATGCGAGCCCATGTTATTTACACCGTAAGTGATGGTGTGGTATATTTTACCTGCGTTTAGGTCTACCATATTACCCCCACGAGATGAAGCACCAGTTTGGTAAGCCGGTACACCGCTAAATTTCTCAATTTTAACTAAATGTCCTTGGCCATCACCTTTTTCACCGTGGCAAGGGCTACAGAAAACATTAAATAAATGTTTCCCCTGTGCAAGGTTTACCGTATCTACAGGTAACGGATTTACCATGCTTACACCTGCAGCTTCATAACCTTCCTTAGTATTTGGAAAATCATCATACTCGGTAAAACCAACTGGTTTTGTATTAGCAGGTGGCGTTTGTGCAGCCTGACCTTTAAAACTTGCCAATAATTTATTAGCCGTATCAACAGGTTGATCCGGATTTAATGCTAATGCATCATACATATTCCTGGCGTATTCTAAACCAGTACTGCGTTTATCTTTACAAGCGGATACCGTAGCGGCGAAAGCGATAGCTAGAAACGCTGTATAAACAAATTTATTCTTATTCATAGCTAATGTACTTCCTTTCATTATACTTTACTTCTAAAGCACCTGCATCTTTTAATAAACCATCAATAACAGTATGCGCTGCATTATCTTTTGCATCAACTGCGATCACAAAACGATCATCAGTTGCACGAAGATCCATTACTCTTGGTGCTCTTCCTGGAAATAAATGCGTAGAAGCATAATAAGTTAAAACCATACCGAAAGCACAAAACAATACAGTAAGCTCGAACATTATCGGAATAAAATCCGGCAATGCAAATGATGGCTTACCACCAATGTTTACTTTCCAATCGATTACTGCGCAAAAATAAATTAATGCAAAAGCTGCGCAAGTTCCAGTGATACCAAAGCAAAATGCTGCAATATCAATTCTCGATCTCTTAATCCCTAATTTGGCTTCTATTCCGTGTATAGGCATTGGCGTATAAACATCGTAAATGCTTACACCATTTTCCTGAAGCTTTTCGATGCCATGCATCATCTCATCAGGATCACCAAAGCTGCCTAAAATATATTTGATATCACTCATTGTTATATTTTTGCGTAATCTTCTTGTTTAACACTATCAAATTTCTGTAAAGACTCTACGTATTCTGCTACGTATTCTTTGTTCTCATGCCCTTCTTTAATCTGTTTCATTTTCGCTTGCTCACTTGCAGTTTTCAATAATAATTTAACCTCTGCGATAGCGATTGAAGGCAATACTCTTAAGAATAATAAGAATAAAGTAAAGAAAAGTCCGATTGATCCAACGAACACACTCACATCAACCCATGTTGGATAAAACATCGCCCAACTTGAAGGGATATAATCACGGTGTAATGAAGTAACGATAATTACGAAACGCTCGAACCACATACCAACGTTTACTACGATTGATAAAATCCAGGTAGCTTTGATGCTTAAACGGATCTTTTTGAACCATAATAACTGTGGAGAAATTACGTTACAGGTCATCATCATCCAGTAAGACCACCAGTAAGGACCAGTAGAACGGTTGATGAAGGCGTATTGCTCGTATTCAGAACCTGAATACCATGCGATGAAGAACTCAGTTAAGTAAGCCACACCTACAATTGATCCTGTTAAGATGATGATTTTATTCATCGACTCGATGTGGAACATCGTGATGTAGTTTTCAAGACCCAATACTTTACGTGCTACCAATAGTAAGGTTAACACCATCGCGAAGCCTGAGAAAATTGCTCCCGCTACGAAATATGGAGGGAAGATTGTAGTGTGCCATCCTGGAATTACCGAAGTTGCAAAGTCCATTGATACAATAGTGTGTACCGAAAGTACTAATGGAGTTGATATACCAGCTAAGATTAATGATACGGCCTCGAAACGTTGCCATGTTTTAACACTTCCACTCCATCCGAATGAGAAGATCGAATAAATTTTTCTGCGTGTTCCTACTGCACGATCACGAATAGTTGCGATATCCGGCAATAAACCTGTGTACCAGAATAATAATGATACCGAGAAGTAAGTGGAGATTGCAAACATATCCCACACCAGAGGTGAGTTAAAGTTTACCCAAAGTGAACCGAACTGATTTGGCAGAGGTAAAACCCAATAAGCCAACCATGGACGACCCATGTGAGATACTACATAAGTTGCTGCACAGATAACGGCGAAGATTGTCATCGCCTCTGCAGAACGGTTAATGGAGTTACGCCAGTTTTGACGGAAAAGCAATAGTACCGCTGAAATTAGTGTTCCTGCGTGACCGATACCTACCCACCATACGAAACCGGTGATATCCCATGCCCATCCAACTGTTTTATTTAAGCCCCATGCACCAATACCATTCCAAAAGGTGTAACTCACAGCTACAACCCAAAGTAAAGCACCTAATGCTGAAACGATGAAACCAATCCACCAAGCCTTGTTCGGCTTGTTTTCTACCGGTCCTAAAATATCATCCGTAATTTTTGCATACGTGATATTATCGCCGGTAATTAATGGTTCTCTAAGTATTGATTCGTTATGTCCTGACATAATTTGTATTTTCTTTATACTAAAGCTTACGCTTGTACTGTTGTATCTGTGTTTCTAATTTTTGTCATGTATCCGATACCTGGTTTCACATTGATTTCTTCTAATACGTAATAGATACGCTCAGAACGTAATGCTTTAGAAACCTCTGAATTTGGATCGTTTGAATCACCAAATATGATTGCATTTGCTGAACAAGCTTCCTGACAAGCCATTTTGATATCGCCATCTTTCAACGGACGTTTTTCTAATTTAGCTTGTAATTTTCCACCTTGAATACGTTGGATACACATTGAGCATTTCTCCATTACACCACGAGAACGGGTAGTAACATCAGGATTTAATACCAATTGGGTAAACTCATTATTTAAGTAGTTATCGAAACGTGAATCATTCCAGTAGTTAAACCAGTTGAAACGACGGACTTTATACGGACAGTTATTCGCACAATAACGGGTACCAACGCAACGGTTATAAGCCATGTGGTTTAAACCATCACTTGAGTGTACAGTTGCCAATACCGGACAAACTGTTTCGCAAGGTGCGTGATCACAGTGTTGACATAACATTGGCTGGTGAACCACAGAAACGTGATCTAAATCTTCCAACTTAGCAATTTCTTTTTCTTTGGTTACATCGCCATCTTTGGTTTCATAGCTATAATAACGATCAATACGAATCCAGTGCATTTCACGACGACGGCGAACCTCATCACGACCAACAACAGGAATATTATTTTCTACGTTACAAGCCACCACACAAGATCCACAACCTGTACAAGCATTCAAATCGATTGCCATTACCCAGTTGTTACCTGGTTTCTCATAAGCATCCCAAAGATCGTAATCTTTGTGCTCACCTTTGTGGTTACCAGCAGAAGCATCTTTTAAATATTCTTTAAATGTAGCTTCTTTAATTACAGCACGACCTTCGAAAGAGTGGTGCGTTTGCGTTTGAGCCAATTCATAATAACCGCCTGTTGGGGTGATGGTTACATTGCTGGCATATTGCATTGTTCCGTTTAAGAACGAGATGAAAGGGAAAGCATTTTTACCTACCTCATTACCAGCTTTACCTACTTTGGTACGGCCATAACCTAATGCGATAGATGCTGTTCCTTGTGCTTGTCCTGGTTGAATAAGTACTGGTAAGTCAACTGAATATCCATTGCTACCTTTAACAGTAACTACATCAAATTCTTTAACTTTTAATTTTTCTGCAAATTTTGGTGCCAGTGCAACATAGTTATCCCAAGTTACTTTTGAAACCGGATCTGGTAATTCTTGCAAGAATGCGTTATTGGCGTTTTTACCATCACGCATTGGAATGTTTTCGTAAACCTGTAATTCAACCTGATCTCCGCCTTTTGCTAAAGCTTTGCTTGCTGAAATAATTTTACTCGCTACCTCAACAACTGATTGAGTGAATGAATATGCTGAAGCAGTTTTTGGAGTTACTGCAACTACACCTTTCTCTAAAACATCATTCCATTTCAAACCAAGCGCTGGTAACATTTTAGTTTCCCAGTTATTGCGCACAAACTGATAATAATTCTTAACCGGAGCATCAGCCCAAATTAACAAACTTTCTTCTGCCTGGCGGCTGTTGAAAACAGGATTAATTGTTGGTTGAACGATTGAATAATATCCTTCGTAAGCATTTGCATCACCCCAAGACTCTAGATAGTTATGGTTGATTGCAATGGCATCACAAAGTGAAGCTGTTTCATCAGCTCTATCTGCGAATGAAATTTTCGCAGGAACTTTAGCCAATGCTTTAGTAAATAAATCTACATTCATGAAATCGTAAGCCGGATTGCTGTTTAAGAATAAAACAGCGCCAACTTCTCCACGACTCATTTCTGCAACTAAACCATTAAATTCGGCATCGTTACCTGCATATAAGTAGCAAGGATTATCCAAATCGATTGTAGTACCATAACTTCCGATAGCAGCATTGATGGCATTTACTAAAATTTGAGTAGAAACATCGTTAGAACCGCACACTACAAGGCCTTTACCTTTGTTTTGTACTAATTCTTTAGCGGCTAATTTGATTACTTTATCTGCAGTAGTATTGTTGCCTAGTGTTCCGCCAGCTAACGACTGACCAGTAATTGCATTATATAAAGCGATTAAAGCAGGACCTTCTTCTGATAATTTAACAGGAACACGGGTATCGGCATTTGTACCCGTTAAGCTCATTCCACTTTCAAATTGAATGTGGCGGCTCATTTTTTTATTTTCTAATGATTTATAGTTACGATTAGCAGTGTATTGTGCTGTATATTCTTCGCAACTAATCCAGGTACCCAAGAAATCGGCACCAAAACTTACAATTAAATCAGCTTTATCAAAATTATATTTTGGCAATACCGCTTTACCAAAGCTGTTTTGATTAGCCTGGATAATACCGGTATAAGAAACAGCATCATATTGTACTAATTTAGCCGCAGGATATTTTGTAATAAACTGTGCTAAAACAGCATTTGTTGATGGACTATTTACAGTTGAAGCAACGATACGGATCTTTTTTCCACCTGCCTGTGCTTTTGCCAATTCGCCTTTTACAAAGCTATCGATCTTTGCCCAGGTGGTTTCTTCATTTTTAAGAACTGGTGCTTTTAATTTAGATACATCATAAAGATCTAATACAGAAGCTTGCGCTCTTGCATCAGTACCACGATAAAATTCACCTGCATTCGGGTTTGGTTCAATTTTAATCGGACGACCCTCTCTTGTTTTAACTAAAATACTCTGGCCGTTAAAGCTCGAAGTATAATAGTTAGGAATACCAGGAGTTACCTCTTCAGGTTTTACCAGGTAAGGAATAGATTTATGAACCGGGGCTGTTTGACATGCTGCCAAAGTAACTGCACCTAAACCAAAACCTAACGCCTTTAAAAAGTCGCGGCGTGGGGTAACGGTACTTAACCCTGCTTCATTTAAAACATCTTCTATTGGAAGTGGCTCGGCGAATTCGTTTTTGTTATTCTTAACAAAATCGGGTGTATTGTTATACTCCTCTAAGCCTTTCCAGTATTTTTTGTTGCTTTCCATTTAAGCTATATTACTGTTTATTCGAACGTTCTTACTAAACTCTATCTATTAATAGTGGCACTTACCACACTCTAAACCACCCAATAACGCTGGTGTAACTTTCTCGCCTTTTTTAATTTTCTCATGCGCTTCGATAACCTTTGCGTAGAAAGCATTATTTTTCTGACCAGAAATATCTGTTTCCTTATGGCAGTTAATACACCATTTCATGGTTAATGGAGAATATTGATAAATCTCTTCCATTGTATTAACCGGACCGTGACAAGCGAAACATACAGGCTCTGTTGGTTGTAACCCTTTTGCTTTACGAATAGCATCTTCTGCAACTACTACGTGTTGAGAGTGATTGAAGTAAGCAAAATCTGGAAGATTATGTACACGAACCCACTCCATTGGCTTTTCTTTGCTCTTATCGTATTGTTGCGTTTCCGGATCGTAACCTAAAGCATTGTAGATTTTTTTGATCTCTGGCGAAATCTCACCATCATAATTATCTCTTGCTTGTACCGCTTTATGGCAGTTCATACAAACGTTTAACGATGGAATTGTGGCGTTTTTAGATTTGAAAGCACCATTATGGCAATACTGACAATCAATTTGATTAATACCCGCATGCAATTCATGTGAGAACTTAATTGGCTGAACCGGTTGATAACCCGTGTGAACACCAGTGTCCCACATGCCCATCCAACCCCAAGATCCTAAAGCAATAACCAAACACAAGATGAAGAACATCACGAACTTCTTGTTTTTGAACATTTTACGAACACCTACCTTTAACGGCACATCTTCTTCAATTTCAATACCTTGTTTCTGTAGGATTAAACGCTCTAACAATTTAGATGCACGACCTAAGATTACCAAAATTAGAATACCAACTAATACAATAGCAACGATACCAGCGATAGATAAACCAGACGTACCACTTTCTCCAGCACCGGCTTTTGGCGCATTTGGATCAACAGCAGCTTTCGGCTCACCTTCTGCAATGTATGCTAAAATGCTTTTTACTTTATCGTCATCCAACTCAGGGAAAGAAGTCATTGCTACTTTACCATTTTCGTTAAACAATTTAACCGCTTCCGGATTTCCAGCAGCGATCATACCTTGCGAGTTAGGAATCCATTTCAATAAGAACTCTTCAGAGTGGCGATCACTCACCCCTGTTAAAGCAGGACCTACCAATTTGGCATCTAACGCATGACATGATGAACATTTAGCTCTGAAAAGCGTTCTTCCTTCTTTAGCATCCTGAGCACTAACGGTTGAAACCGCCATTACAGTAACTGCTGAAAACACGAATAACGACTTCCAAACGCTTTTTAAAATCATCGAGATATCTCTCATAATGAACACTTTATACTTATTTAATTTACTTTTTGTTGTGAAATTGATGCCTGAACTAGACTAGCCCCATCAAAACTTGAACAAAAGTATAACTTATTAATAAATCCCATGACATAATAGTGACTGGAAATACAATTTATAATCATTCTAAACAAATGGTGTTTCAGGCCATTCAGACAATGAAAATGCCCATTTTTGGATCTTAATCTAAAATGGGCATCAAGCTTTAATTTTGTTTTATTGAAATGTTATCCTTATTGCTTTAATATCCAGGCAAACATCAGCGGCGCTACAATTGTTGCATCACTTTCTACAATAAACTTAGGTGTATTGATATCTAATTTGCCCCAGGTAATTTTTTCATTCGGTACAGCTCCAGAATATGAACCATAAGAGGTTGTAGAATCAGAAATCTGGCAGAAATAACTCCAAAAAGGAATATTTTCCATTTCCATATCCTGATACAACATTGGCACCACGCAAATTGGGAAATCACCGGCAATACCTCCACCAATCTGGAAGAAACCTATTCCTTTGCCGCCACTATTTGCAATATACCAATCTGCCAACCAGCCCATATACTCAATACCACCTTTTACAGTTGTAGCGGTAAGCTCTTTTTTCATTACATAAGATGCGAAAATATTTCCCATTGTAGAATCTTCCCATCCCGGAACCACAATAGGCAGGTTTTTTTCCGCAGCAGCTAACATCCAAGAATTTTTAGGATCAATTTCGTAATACTGTTCCAAATCGCCGCTTAAAAGCATTTTATACATAAATTCATGCGGAAAATAGCGTTCACCTGCTGCTTCAGCATCCATCCAAATTTTTTGAATGTGTTTTTGCAAACGGCGAAATGCCTCCTCTTCAGGAATACAAGTATCAGTAACACGGTTGTAGTGGTTTTCCAACAAATCCCATTCATCCTGCGGACTTAAATCGCGGTAGTTTGGCACACGCTTATAATGCGAATGTGCTACCAAATTCATAATATCTTCTTCCAGATTAGCGCCTGTACAAGAAATGATAGACACCTTATCCTGACGAATCATTTCTGCAAGCGAAATTCCTAATTCAGCAGTACTCATTGCACCGGCAAGGGTAATCATCATTTTGCCACCCTCATCCAAATGCGTTTCGTAACCTTTGGCCGCATCCATCATAGCTGCAGCATTAAAATGGAGATAATTACGCTCCATGAACTGAGATATTGGTCCTCTACTATTGCTCATTTTGTTTTGTATTATTTTCCGCAAAAGTAGGCATTTAGGCCGAAAGGATGAAACTAAAGTCTTTATACCTTTTAATTAGCATAATTTGAAATTGCTAAAAGGGTTTATTGAAACGATCGCCCGTACTTATCGGTTAGTACAGCCCGGCTTTTGGTACAAGGCCCGAAGAAAAATCGGGCGCTTTTCCCGTCAATCCGGTTTAAATGGCCAGTACCGTACTACTAGCAAACAAGCCCAAGCTACCGTTATAAAACAGCTAGAGCCCATCATTAATAAATGTTAATAAAAAAATGAGTTAATTTGCGGCAATGAAAAAAGTATGTTTCCTCCTGGTTTTAGTGGTCCTATCTGGAAGTTCATTTGCTCAAATGAAATTGATTAAAAAGTTGCTATCGAATGAAAAAGACACTTTACGCAAAGCAAGCTTTTTGCCCATTCCTTCCTTTGGATATGCTCAAGAAACCGGCTTTCAGTTCGGCGTTGGTGCAATTGTAGGCTTTTATGCAGATCGGCTAGATACCACAAATCGTCCCTCATCTTTAACCTTAAACCTGAACTACTCTACCTTGAAAGCTTACAATATGAGTTCGCTCATTGATATTTGGGGCAAAGGAAATAAATTGCATTATATTGGCGAATTGCGTTTCAAACGCATGCCATTTAACTTTTATGGCATTGGAAACAACACAATAGAAGCTAATGAAGACAAATTGATTCAGCAGCAAATTAAAGTTTTGCTACAGGCAGAAAAACAGTTACTGCCAAAGGCTTACACAGGCGTTTCAGTTGGCTTTGAGAATTATAAATACAATGATTTGGTTGCGGATGGGATTTTTAGCAAAGATCCTTATTACAGCAATAGAACAGGAAGCGTGCTTTATTTAGGTATTTAGCAAAGTTATGACGCCAGAAATAATAACAATTACACTACCAAAGGTTTTTTTATCAGAGGCACCTATCAATATGCGCCAGACATTTTTTCGGATGGTAATTT
>Ga0265780_10001540_pt1 | contig 32387 bp, 33 predicted proteins | sample P1T30metagenome_FD_192432 | JGI IMG/M metagenome (GOLD analysis project Ga0265780, IMG submission 192432) | Plant litter microbial communities from East Loma Ridge, Irvine, California - P1 T30 | ecosystem: Environmental > Terrestrial > Plant litter > Unclassified | place: USA: California... | reverse complement strand
GGGCGATGATCTCGACGCTCACGAGAGCACCTCGATCAGGGCGGGGGCGGGCGGTGTCGGGCTGAGGGGCATCGTCGTCGATCTCCTGTGCGGTGGTGAGGGCGGGGGGAGGAGGTGCGGGTCAGGCCCCGAGGGCCAGCCCGCTCCGGTAGGCGGCCAGCGCGGCGGCGGGCACGTCGGCGAGGTCGTCGAGGCGCACGAGCTCGCCCGGGGCGACGTCGGCCACGAGCCGGGCGCCGCTGAGCAGGTAGTAGGGGGCGACGCCGTGGTCGTCGGGGTCGACGATCACCGGCGCGACGCCGGCGATCTCGTGGTGGTGGCCCTCGACGCGGAACGTCGTGCCCGCGGCGAGCGCCGACGCCGACCGGGCGGCGAGCACGGTGTGCTGACGCGGCTCGGCGACGGACGAGGTGCCGTCGACGGCGGCCGCGATGGTCAGCGGGGTCTCGACGCCCATGAAGTGGTACGGCCAGTAGATGCAGGCGTAGCGGCCGTCGCGGCTGACGACGTGGCCCTTGCCGCGCAGGGTCTCCCACGTGACGGTGTCGCCGGTGCGGACGACGACGAAGACGCCGCCGGCGAAGCTGGCCTCGCCCGGCAGACGGAGCATCGAGAACACGTCCACGCTGCCGGTGCGGCCGATCAGGCCGCCGTGCTCGCGCGACGCGTAGAGGTCGGCGAGCTCGTGCGGACGGGCGACGGGGTAGTGCATGCCCTCGACGTCGGCGTGCGCGCCCGTGTAGAGCGACACGACGGCCATCTCGCAGTGGTCGGCCGCGGCGCTGCGCTTGAGCGAGGCGACCTGGGCGGCCCGCGCCTCCACCGTCTCGAGCGGGCTGTCGCCGAGCTCGAGCAGGTCGGCGAGTCCGGGGGCGTCGATCGTCGTGCCGGCCTGGTCGACGACGCCGGTGGCGGGGTCGAACGCGAGGTCGTACTCGCTCGACTTGCCGAGGGCGACGATGTCGAAGCCGCAGTCGAGCACCCACGAGACGAGGCGCAGCAGGTTCGCCGGCTGGTCGCCGTCGCCCGGCAGGTAGCGGAGCCCGGCGGCGCGGGCCTTGGCGCTGAGCGCGACGCCGGCGACCGACTCGATCTCCTTGCTCACCATGACGACGTGCACGCCGTGGTCGAGGGCGGTGTCGGCGTAGGCGTGGCCGGCCTCGACGCGGCCCGTGGCCTCGACGAGCACGTCGGCGGCGCTCCAGTCGACGGCGGCGCCGTCGGCGATCACGGCGATGCGGCCCTCGGCGAGCGCCGCGGCGGTCTCGTCGACGGTGCGGGGGGCGGCGACGCGGTCGGCGGGGACGCCGAGCTCGTCGAGCATGCGGGTCGTGCCGGCGACGTCGGGGTCGACGAGCTGGGTCGCGACCATGTCGTCGAGGCGGCGCAGCTGGTCGAGCAGCGTGCGGCCGTACCCGCCGTTCGCTCCGGTGAGGAGGACGCGGACAGGGGTCGCTCGGCGCGACGTCGAGTGGAGGATCACCGTTGTTCCCGTTCGTTCGAGGTGGCCGGTCGTCCTGAGGGTCCGACCGGCCGGGGCTTCGGGGGCAACCGTAGCGCGACTTCACAGATTGTCAAAGATCGCACCAAATAGTCACATATGCTGAGATGGCTCCGTCGCGTCCGACGACGGACGACCGTCTCCACCGGAAGGTCCCCATGCTCACAGGTGCCGTCGCCGACGACTTCACAGGAGCCACCGATCTCGCCGCCGCCCTGCGCTCCCGCGGGCTGCGCGCCGCGGTCGTCGTCGGCGACCGCCCCGTCCCCGACGAGCAGGTCGCCGGCCTCGACGCCGTCGTCGTCGCGCTCAAGTCGCGGACGGCGCCCGTGCAGGAGGCGGTGGGCGCGTCCCTGGAGGCCGCCGACCGCCTCCTCGGCTGGGGCGCCGACCGCTTCTACCTGAAGTACTGCTCGACCTTCGACTCGACCGACGAGGGCAACATCGGGCCGGTGCTCGACGCCCTGCGCGAGCGCCTCGGCACCGACCGCAGCGTCGTCGTGCCCGCGTTCCCCGCGAACGGGCGCACGGTCCGCGACGGCTCGCTCCGGGTAGGCGACGACCTGCTCGAGGACTCGTCGATGCGGCACCACCCGCTCACCCCGATGACGCGGTCACGGCTGCGCGACCTGCTGGCGCCGCAGACCGACGCCGAGGTGACCGAGATCGGGCTCGACGTGGTCCACAGCGGCGCGGATGCGCTGCGCACAGCACTCGACACCGCGCCCGCCGGTTACCTGGTGGTCGACGCCGTCGACGACGACGACCTCCGCACCATCGCGCGAGCGACGGCCGAGCACCGGCTCGTCAGCGGCGGGGCCGGTCTCGCGCTCGGCCTCGAGCCCGCCGTCGACGACGCCGCGGCCGACGCGGCTTTCCCCTCCTTCTCGCGCCGCCGCCTCGTGGTGTGCGGCAGCGCCTCCGCGACGACGCGTGCCCAGGTCGCGGCCGCGATCGCCGCCGGGCACCCGACGCGCAAGGTCGACGTCGCCGCAGCCCTCGCCGACCCCGAGGCCGAGACCTCGACGCTCGCCGAGTGGGTGCGCTCGCTCGACCCCGGCTCCGTGCCGGTCGTCTACTCGGTCGGTGATCCGTCGGACGTCGTGCCGGCCCCCGCACCGGACGGACCCGCGACGGGCACCACGGCCGGACGCGACGGCCAGGGCGCAGGGGGCGCGGGCCCGGCCGGCACCGCCGCGCACGCCGTCGAGGCGGTGCTGTCCGGCCTCGTGCTCGACCTCGTCTCCGACGGCACCGTCGACCAGGTCGTCGTGGCCGGCGGCGAGACGAGCGGCGCCGTCGTCGGCAGCCTGGGCGTCGGCCTGCTGACGATCGGTCGGCTGCTCGCCCCCGGCGTCTGCTGGAGCGCGGCGACCACCGACGACGGCCGGGAGGTGGCGCTCGTCCTCAAGAGCGGCAACTTCGGCTCGGTCGACCTCTTCTCGACCGCCTGGGAGGCGCTGTCGTGAGCGGCACCGTCGTGAGCGGCCCGGACGCGGCAGGCCACCTCCTCGTCGCCGCCGGGCGCGCGCTCGTGGCCGCCGGGCTGAGTCCCGGCAGCTCGGGCAACGTCAGCGTGCGCGACGGCGACCGCCTGCTCATGACCGGCACCGGCACGCAGCTCGGCGACCTCTCGCTCGACGACCTGTCGGTGCTCGACCTCACAGGTGCGCACCTCGGCGGGCCCGCCCCCTCGAAGGAGGTGGCGCTCCACCTGGCCATGTACGCCAAGGACGCCGCCCACACCGCCGTCGTCCATGTCCACTCGCCGTCGGCCGTCGCGCTGTCCTGTCTCGAGCCGTGGTCCGAGCACAGCGCGGTGCCGCCGCTGACCCCGTACTCGCTGATGCGCGTCGGGCAGGTTCCGCTGCTGCCCTTCGTCGCTCCCGGCGACCCCGCCATGGGCGCCCTCGTGAGCGACAGCCCGCTGCCGTTCCGGGCTGCGCTGCTGTCGAACCACGGAGCCGTCGTGAGCGGCGAGGACCTCGACCGGGCCGTGCAGAGCACGATCGAGCTCGAGGAGGCGTGCCGCATCGCCCTGCTCACCCGGGGAGCCGCGCGGCGACTCATCGCCCCCGACCAGGTGCACGCGATCACCGCGGCCTGGGGCATGCCCTGGACCGGTCCCGCGGACGAGGCGGGCGCCTCCTCGGCCCCGGTCGCGCCTGCCGCCGGACCGGCCTCCGGCTCGCCGTCCGGCTCGGGCACCGCCAACTAGGCTGGCGGCCGTGTCGACCCCCCTCATCCCCGAGCAGCGCCGCGAGTCGATCGTCGAGCACCTGCAGCGCGAGCGGGTGCTGAGCTACCGGCAGCTCACCGAGCTGCTCGGCGTGAGCCAGATGACGGTGCGTCGCGACGTCGCCGCCCTCGAGGACGCCGGCCGCGTCAGCGCGACCGCGGGCGGTGCCAAGCTCGCCTCGCGCCTGATCGAGGAGCCGAGCCGGGCCGTCAAGCAGGAGGCGGACGTCGCCGAGAAGGAGGCCATCGCCCGCGAGGCGGCCGCCCTGGTCCGCGACCACATGACCGTCTACCTCGACGCGGGCACCACGGTGCAGGCCATGCGCCGGCACCTCGACGACGTCGCCGGCCTGACCGTGGTCACGAACGACCTCGCGACCGTGCAGGCGTTCCTCGACCACCCGACCGTCGACCTCATCTGCATCGGCGGACGCGTCGACCGTGCCAACCAGTCGACGATGGGGCGCCTCACCCGGGTCGCGCTGGCCGAGCTCTCGCTCGACCTCGCCTTCGTGTCGTCGAGCTCGTGGGACCTCGCCCACGGCGTCACCACCCCCGTCGAGGCCAAGATCGAGGCGAAGCGGGCCGCCCTCGCGGTCGCCGAGCGCACCGTGCTCGTCGCCGCCAGCTCGAAGTACGGCCGCTTCGGCAAGTACCGCGCGCTGCGGCTCGACGAGGTCGACGGCGTGATCACCGACGACGGGCTCGGCGACGAGGCCGCCGCGGCCCTGCGCGACGCCGGCGTCGACCTGCGGCTCGCGCCCCGCTGACGCGCCGGCCCGCCGTGGCCCCGCCCCGCCCCGCCGCTGCCGCGTGTCGCACATGCCGACCGCAGGCGCCTCCCGGGCCGCGCAAGACCCGGAAATGCCCGTGTTGCACGGGCCCCGGTCGGGTTCTGCGGCGAGCCACGGGCCCGCCTCCCCGCCGCCGCGCGAGTACCATCGTCGAGTGACCAGCCGCCCGACCACCCGCACCTCCCGACGCCGACGCGTCGCGGCGCAGGCGTTCCCGAACCGGCTGCTGCTGACCAAGCGCACGAGCGGCACGAACGGCTGGATGAGCCTCTGGGGCAGCAACGCCCACGGCGAGATCGCGGGATGTCCTCCGCCCACGGCGTAAGAGTGTCCCGGGCCGACGACGCCCCGGGTGCACACCTGTGCCCGCCGTCCCGCGACCCCCTCTGAGAGCAACCGTGTCCCCTGCAGTCCCCGACGCCTCCTCGTCGTCCTCCTCCGCGTCGTCCTCGTCCGCGAGCTCCGCCTCCTCGTCCGCGCCGTCGCCCGGGAGTGCGCCCGGCCCGCGTGGCCGCGGCGCCCGCCTCGCCCGCTTCGTCAGCCGCGACACGACGGGCGGCCTGCTGCTGCTCGGCGCGACGGTCCTCGCGCTCGTGCTCGCGAACACCCCGGCCGCCGACTGGTACGGGGCCGTCCGCGACACCACCATCGGCCCCGCGGCGCTGCACCTCGACCTCAGCATCGGCACCTGGGCCGCCGACGGCCTGCTCGCGATCTTCTTCTTCGTCGTCGGGCTCGAGCTCAAGCAAGAGTTCGTCGCCGGTTCGCTCCGCGACCCCCGCGCCGCGACCCTGCCCATCGCCGCCGCGGTCGGCGGCGTGGCCCTGCCGGCGCTGATCTACACGCTGGTCAACCTGAACGCGGGAGGGGACGCGCTGCTGGGCTGGGCGATCCCCGCCGCGACCGACATCGCGTTCGCCGTGGCCGTGATCGCCGTGGTGGGCAAACGGCTGCCGCCGGCGCTCCGCACGTTCCTGCTGACGCTGGCCGTCGTGGACGACCTGCTCGCCATCACGATCATCGCCGTGTTCTACACCTCCGGCATCCTGTTCCTGCCGCTGCTGGCGGCACTCGTCCCGCTCGCTCTCTTCGCCCTGCTCGTGCGCCGCGGCGTGCGGTCGTGGTGGCTGCTGATCCCGCTCGGGGTCGTCGCGTGGGCGCTCGTGCACGCATCGGGGATCCACGCCACCATCGCCGGGGTCGTGCTCGGCCTGCTCGTGCCGGCGATCGCGACCACGAAGGCGGGCGTCGACCACGTCGGCGCCGACGGCCACGTCGAGCGGCACCCGCTCACCCACCACTTCGCCGAGCGCTGGAGCCCCGTCTCGTCGGGCGTCGCCGTGCCGCTGTTCGCGTTCTTCTCGGCCGGCGTCACGGTCGGCGGCGTCGCCGGTCTCCGGGACGCCCTCACCGACAGCGTCGCGCTCGGCATCATCCTGGCGCTGGTGTTCGGCAAGTCGATCGGCATCACCGTGTCGTCGCTGCTCGTGACGCGCCTCCCCGGCATCCGTCTCGACCCGAGCCTGCGCTGGCCCGACGTCGTCGGCCTCTCGTTCGTCGCCGGCATCGGCTTCACGGTCTCGTTGCTGGTCGGGGAGCTCGCGTTCGGCTCCGGCAGCGAGCAGGACGACGTGGTGAAGGTCGGCGTGCTCGTCGGCTCGCTCGTCTCCGCGCTGATCGGCGCGACGGTGCTGACCGTCCGTGTGCGTCAGCGCGCCCGCGACGACACCGCGGCCTAGCCCCTGCCCTCTCCTCTCCTCATTCAGGAGGATGGCTCCTGCATCGCGCCGGGAGAGGAGCGCGAGTCCTGATCCGTGCACGACTCAGGATCCGCGTCCGCCGACTTCCTGCATGACGGCGTCACCGCCGGGCGTCGGCACGGCGGCGAATCGGCACGGACCAGACGTGCGGCACGGACCAGACGCGCGGCACGGACCAGACGCGCGGTGCGGACCAGACGTGCGGCACGGACCGGACGCGCGGTGCGGACCGGGCAGCCAGCCGAGCCCGAAGGAGGCGCGGTCCGGCCGGGCGAGCGACTAGCGTCGGGCAGGTGGACGACGACGACGCGACCCCCGCCTCCTCGTGGACCCGTCGGCGGTCGTCCGTCACCCTGCTCGCGCTCGTCGTCGGCATCTCGCCGTTCGCGACGGACATGTACGTGCCGGCCCTGCCGTCCATCGCCCGCGACCTCGGCACCTCGACGGCCGTCGCGCAGCTCAGCCTGACGGCGTTCCTCGTGAGCTTCGCGCTGGGCCAGTTCGTCATCGGCCCGCTCAGCGACGGCATCGGCCGGCGTCGGGTCTTGCTGATCGGCACGGCCCTCTTCACCGTCGCCTCCGTGGCCTGCGCCCTCTCGCCCGACGCGACGACCTTCATCGTCGCCCGCGTGCTGCAGGGGCTCGGCGGCGCGGCCGGCAGCATCGCCGGACGCGCGATGGTCGGCGACTCCACGACGGGCAGCCGCCGCAGCCGCCTGTTCGCCTCGCTCGCGGTCGTCAACTCGCTCGGGCCCGTCGTCGCGCCCCTCGCCGGCGGCGTCGTGCTGACCGTGGCGGCGTGGCGCTCCCTCTTCGTCGTGCTCGCGGTGTTCGGGCTGCTGCTGACGCTGCTGTCGGCGGTCCGGTTCCCCGAGACGCTGCCCGCCTCCTCCCGCTCAGGCGCCTCGCTCGGCGCGGCCGGACGGCGCATGGGCGAACTGCTGCGGATCCCCCGGTTCCGGTGGTACCTCGTGACCGGGTGCGCCGCGACGATCGGCTTCTTCTCGTACATCTCGACGTCGTCGTTCGTGTTCCAGGAGCAGTACGGCTTCAGCGAGCTCGGCTACACCCTCGTCTTCGCGTCGAACGCCTCGTGCATGATCCTGTCGACGCTGCTGTTCCGTCGGCTCGTCGGGCGCTTCGCCGAGGACTCGCTCTACACGTCAGGTCTCGTCGCCTGCACGGCAGGATCCGCCCTGGTGCTGGTCGGCGCCGCGACGGGAGTCGGGCCGGCGCTGATCTGGCCGGCGCTCGCCCTCGTCACCGCCGGGTGGGGCTTCGTCATCCCCGGGTCGATCACGCTGACGCAGGCCCTCGGCCACCGCTGGCCCGGCTCGGCCGCGGCGCTGCAGGGCGGGCTGCAGTTCGGCCTCGGCGGCCTGGCCACGCCCCTCGCCGGTGCGCTCGGCGGCACCGCGCTCGTGATGGGCGCGTTGATGACGGCGTTCGTCGGGGTCGGGCTGGCCGTGCAGCTCGCCGTGCGGTCACGGCCGAGCTGAGTCGAGGGGCGACGGGCCGGACGGGGAGCCCGCCGCCGATGTCGCGGCCCTGCGAGCGCGGAGGTCGGAGGCCAGGAGGCGACGGACCGTCAGAGGGCGACGGCGACGGCGCGCTCGACCTCGAAGAAGTCGGCGTACGACGGCTCGGGCGGGCGGACCGAGCGCATCGGCGGCAGCACGGTGAGCGGCCGGCGCCGCTTCGGGTACGCGCCGATCGCGACAGGTCGCACGCGAGGGTCGGCTTCGTAGAGGCTCAACATGTGGTCCTTCCTGCTCGGGACGGGCGGGTGACGACAGGGCTCCGTCGGGCGGGAGACCATGTGGACGACCCTGTCTGGTCTCTCATGAGGTTAGGGACCCGCGGCCGTGTCGGTCAGGGGCTTGCGCCCCGAACGAGGGGTGCGGTATACCCCGATCCGAGGCTCGGACAGGTTCCGGCGTACCCCGGTCGACCTCGCCGACGACGCCCGGCCGCGCCCGGGCCCGCCCGACGGCGCCGTCGCGGAGTACACCGGATCGCGTGACCTCACCGCTCCTCCTCGCCGGCCTCGCCGGCCTCCTCTCGGGCCTGTCGCTCGTCGTCGGCTCCCTCGTCGCCTGGTTCGTGAGGGTGCCGCGTGAGCTCGTCGCCCTCGTCATGGCCTTCGGCGCCGGGGTGCTCATCTCCGCCCTGGCCTTCGACCTCGTGGACGAGGCCACGAGCAGCGGCGGGTTCGTGCCGACGATCTCGGGCTTCGTGGCCGGCGCGGTCATCTACGTCGTGCTCGACCAGCTGCTCGAGCACGGCGGGTTCCGGCACAAGCGGCACCACCGGCCCGACCGCTCCGACGGGCACGCCGCGGGCGATCGACGAGGAGGCGGCGGCACGGGAGGCAAGGCCGCTGCGGCGAGCGGCGGCACCGGCCTCGGCATCGCGCTCGGCGCCCTGCTCGACGGCGTGCCCGAGACGGCGGTGCAGGGCGTCAGCCTGACGGGCGGAGGATCGCTCAGCGTCGCGGTGCTCGTCGCCGTCGTCATCTCGAACGTCCCGGAGGGCATGTCGAGCACGGCCGACCTCAAGCAGTCGGGGCGCGGCGCAGGGTACGTGTTCGGCCTCTGGTCGGGCATCGCCGTGATCTGCGCCCTGTCCGCGCTCGGCGGCTACGCGCTGCTCGGCGGCGTGCCGGAGGGCGCGCAGTCGTTCGTCATGGCCTTCGCGGCCGGGGCGATCCTCGCGATGATCTGCGACACGATGATCCCCGAGGCGTTCCGCGAGGCACAGACGCTCACCGGACTCGTGACGGTGCTGGGCTTCGTCGCGAGCTACGCCGTGCACCAGGTCGGCTGAGCACAGGAGGCGCGGGTCGGCCGAGTACGGAGGCACGCGCCTGGGGAGCGCGGACGCGCCGCGTGCCGGGTCGGGTCGGGTCGGGTCGGGGCTGCGGCCTAGACGCTGCTGGTGGACGGCTCGCGGAGCCCGTCGGCCATCGCGGCGCTGCGATCGACGGGCTCGGGCAGCACCTGCAGCCCGGAGCCGCTGTTCGCGGCCTGCGACAGCGCCGAGAGCCAAGTCTGGTTGACGGCGGGCGGTCGGCTGCCCTCGAACCTGAAGCGGAGGCTCACCGTCGGGTAGATCCAGATGGTGCTGCGACCGTCACCGGCCGAGGCGGGCTCCTTCCAGGAGAACGCGAAGCTCTCCTGGCGGCGGAGCTTGTTGATGATGACGATCTGGAGGTGCGCGAGCGTGCGGTCGTCCATGTGGATCTCGGCGGTGCTCCCGTCGTAGATCAGGTATCCCACGGCGTGTCCTCTCGGTGGCGGTGGCCCCCTGTCGAGGCGACGTCCCAGAAGCGTCGACCTGGATCACCAGTCGGGTCCCGGGCGGCGGCGACGAGGCGCTGCCGTCGGCCCGAGGCTGTGCATCAGCTTGGCACGACCGGCCCGTCGTCGTACAGGTCGGCGAGCCGAGTCGGCCCTCAGACCAGCGGCGACTCGTCGCCGCTCGGGTCGACGGGCTCGACCGGGCCGACGGGTCGCGGCCGGGCGGCGTCGAGGATCGCGACGGCGTCGACGGAGCTGACCACCCAGGTCGTCATCGCCGTGACGGTGGCGGTCGTGCCGTCGTCGATCTCGTTGCTGAGGAAGTTCACCGAGACCTGGCTGACCGTCTCGCTCTGCACCGGGAGGGCCCGGACGGCGTCCACGATCGCACGGTCGTCGTAGGGCATGTTCGAGATCGCCATGGTGCTCCGTTCGGGGTCGGGCCGCGAGCGCGACCACTCGACGAGACTATGCGGCGGCGGAGGCGGGCGCCGGCCGGCACAGGGTGGCGGGCGGCGGGCGGGCCGACCGGGCAGGGCGGCTACGCGGCCAGCGTCAGGGAGGCGCCGGTCCCGTCGGGCGCGGTCGCCGCCTCCTTCGCGACCTCCTCGGCCTGCGGCACGACAGCGGCCTCCGGCTCGGGGCTCGGACCGCGCACCGGCAGCTCGAGCCGGGCGGCGACGGCGCGGGCCCAGCCGCTGTGCATCGCGCGGAACGAGAAGGCTCGACGGAGGGTGGTGCTCCCGATCCTCCACTCGGGGAACGGGACGAACTCGACGCCGTCGCGCTGCCCGGCGACCCGTCGGAAGGCGTCGTCGACACGCTGCAGCTGCGACCCGATCAGGTGTGCGGTGGCCGGGGACAGCCCCTGGAACCGCGTCATCGGCGGGAGCCCGGCGAGCAGCACGGGCACGTCCTCGCCGGCGGCGGCGCGCACACGGGCGACGAGACGGCTCACGGACCCGACGACGTCGTCGCTCGAGGTGAGCTGCAGCACGTCGGGGATCCCGAGCGCGACCACCAGGGCGTCGACGCCCCGGGCCGCGGCGCCGACGTGCGGGTGGTGGGCGGCACGGCGCGCGGTGAGGAGCGGGTCGGCGACGGTGCTCCAGCTGCAGCCCCTGCCGGTGCGGCTCGACCAGGCCCCGGCGAGCTGTGCGGGGAACGCCATGCCGTGCAGCAGGACCCCGTAGCCCGAGGCGGCGAGGTCGCCGACGACGAGGAGGCGGGCGGCGTCCGGGCCGGGGACGGTCGTCACGGCCTCGTCCCGGGGGAACGGCGCACGGCGGATCTTGACGCCGAGGACCCCGAGGTGGAGGGCGAGGTAGGGGCGGGCTGCGGCGAGCAGGGTCGCTGCTGCGCGGGCTCGGAGGGTGTTCATGGACCGTCCTGGTGCTGCGGGGCCGGGTTCCGTCCCGGTCGGGTGGCGCGGTGGCGCTCCTCGACGGTACATGCGCGTGCATCGACGACGCGAGCGGCGGATCGAGCACGCTCGCGCTGCGGACAGACCGAGCGGCGTGCCGGCTCCCCTGCGACTGCGGGGCTAGGCGTCCTCGGGCGAGGTGACCCGCGCCTCCTCGGCGACCGTTCCCTCGGCGCGGACCGCCGCCTCCTGCGTCGCCGCCCACGACGCGAGCAGGCGCAGTCGCTCGGCGGAGGGCGACCCCGGCTCGGCCGTGTAGACGAGCAGGGAGCAGCCGGGCTCGGCGACGACGGCGAGCTCCTCGTAGGCGAGGGTGAGCTCGCCGACGACGGGGTGCACGAAGCGCTTCGTGCCGGCTCCGTGGGACCGCACGTCGTGGGCGCCCCAGAGGCGGCGGAAGACGTCGCTCCGCGTCGAGAGCTCGCCCACGAGGTCGTGCAGGCCGGTGTCGTGCGGGTCGCGTCCCGCGGCGGCGCGCATGACGCCGACGCACATCTCGGCGAACAGCTCCCAGTCGGGGTAGAAGTCGCGTGACGCCGGGTCGAGGAACTGGAACCGGGCGAGGTTCGGCGTGCGGCCCCCGTCGCCGATCACGGGCGAGTAGAACGCACGGGCCAGGGAGTTCGTGGCGAGGACGTCCTGGTGCTGGTCGCGCACGAACGCGACGCCGTCGGCGACCGCGTCGAGGGCCCACTGCAGGCTCGGACGGGACGCGCCCCGGGTCGCGCGCCGGGCGCGAGGACGACCGGAGGCGGGCATCCCGTCGGCGGCACGCGCCAGGTCGAAGAGGTGGGCGCGCTCCGTGTCGTCGAGCTGGAGCGCCGTCGCCAGCGCCTCGAGCACGCCGGTCGACGCCCCCGCGATCTGGCCGCGCTCGAGGCGCGAGTAGTACTCGACGCTGACCCCGGCGATCATCGCGACCTCGCTGCGGCGGAGCCCGGCCACGCGTCGACCGCCGCCTCCCGGCAGCCCCGCCTGCTCGGGCGTCACGCGCGCCCGTCGCGACATGAGGAACTCGCGGACGTCGTCGCGGTTGTCGTTGCGCTCGGCCATGACGACGAGGCTACGACGCAGGAGGCGCGGCGAGGGACGCCCTGTCGGGGCACGTCTGCGGATGCACCGCCGGGCGCGGGCCGGGCGGGAGCGGGCCGGCCGGGCGCGGGCCGGGCGGCCGGGCCGCCCGACACCCCGAAGTGGACGGAACACCGCGGAACGACGAGGTGCATCGTCCACTCCGAGGTGTTCGAGGAGGCGCGGGTCGGCAGGAGCGGGTCGGCTGCCGGCCGACCTGCGGCGCGGCGCGGCGCGGCGCCGCGGGAGCCTAGGGCCGGGGTCGGTCGAAGCGGGCGCCAGCAGCCTTCGGACCGAGCAACGAGAGGATGAAGATCGCGAGGCCGCCGAGGTAGGGGAAGAGGGTCAGCAGGAGGAGCCAGCCGCTCAGGCCGACGTCGTGCAGCCGTCGCACGCCGAGGGACAGGTTCGGCACGATGGTGCCGAGGAAGAAGACGGTCAGGACGACGCCGAAGGGCCAGAACCCCGGCCCCGGGTCGGACGACCCGTCAGCATGCACGGTCATGCCGGGGATGCCCGCGAGCCCGCCCAGCACACCCAGCACGAGGTAGACGACGGCCGTGGCGAGGGCGACCCACCAGTACTCGCTGCGGCTCGCGCGTCCGCTGAAGTCGGCGTACTTGAGGAAGAAGCGCTTGACGGCCGCGACGAGCCCGGCGCCGTAGAGCGGAGCCCACAACGGGACCGACCCGTCGGCGAGACGCACCTGCGCCCCGGGCTGCTGGCCGTACTGGGGAGGCTGCTGACCGTAGGGCGCCTGGCCGTAGGGCTGCTGGCCGTAGTGCGGAGGCTGCTGACCGTACGGCGTCTGGCCGTACTGCGGAGGCTGCTGACCGTAGGGCGCCTGGCCGTAGGGCTGCTGGCCGTACTGCGGAGGCTGCTGGCCGTACGGCTGCTGCTGCCCCTCGGCCCTGCGCTGCTCGTCGTCTCGTGCGTCGGTCATGTCGTCCCCTTCCCTCCGTCGCCCCTCGCGACGTGCTCAGGCTAGCGCTCGGGAGCCCCCGGGACGGCAGCCGGGAGACGACCGACGCGAGAGCGACGAGACGACGCGGAAGATCGCGACGCTTCGTCGCTTCCGCGTCGCGAGCCGCGAGCCGTGGGCCGCGACGGCGACCCCCTGCCTGACCGTCCCGGCACATCGGCAGGGCTCACCAGAAGCTGCCGCGCACCGCCACGTCGGCGCCGGCGACCTCGGCCGAGACCTGGATCGTGCGCGGGTCGAGCAGGTCGCCGGGGATGCCGTCGCCGTGCTCGTCCTCGATCTGCCGCGCGAGCTCGGCCGGCGTGGTGCCGTCGGGCGGCCGCACGGTGAAGACCGTCCAGCACCCGCCCGACCCGCAGCTCGTCTCGCTCGCCGTGACCGAGCTGCCGGGAGGCAGCTGCACCGAGGAGGCGTCGGGCACGTCGCCCTCGGTCGCCCCGATCCCGAGGAACGCGTACCGGACGAGGACGAGCATCGCCAGCAGCAGCAGGACTCCCGCCGCGACCGTGGCGAGCACGATGCCCGCGACCGTACGCCGCCCGAGCGGCGGACGTCGTCGAGGGACGGTGCTCACGACCGGGGACCGTCGGTGCTCACACGAGGGCCCGCAGCTGCGCGACGACGAGGTCCGGTCGCGTGAGGAACGGGTGGTGGCCCGTCGGCACGTCGACCGACCGCGTGGCCCGGGCGGCGTGCTCGCGCTGCAGCGCCACCGAGGTGCTGCGGTCGTCGGCGCAGACGAGGTAGGTCGAGTCGACGCCCTGCCAGCCGGCCCGGGTCGTCGGGGTGGTGAACGAGGCGGCGTCCTGCGTCGTGACACGGCGGAACGCCTCGCGCTGCTGCTCGGGCGTGCCGTCGTGGAGGAACCGCGCCCCGAACGAGTCGGTGTCGTAGCCGGCGATCCCCGACCGACCGTCGCCGGCGTCGCCGATGCGGACCGGGTCGACCTCGCCGCTCATCACGGCGCCCTGCGACCGCCCGACGTCGGGCAGGTACGACGAGACCAGCAGGAGGTGCGCCACGGCCGGGTGCGCACCGGCCTCGGCCACGACGGTGCCCCCGTAGGAGTGCGCGACGACGACGACCTCGTCCGACTCGTCCAGTGCCCTGCGCAGGGCGGCGGCGTCGGCGGCGAGACCGGTCGCGGGCTCGTCCGTGCCGCCCGCAGTCGAGCCCTCCGCTGCCGGGGCGGCCGCGCCGGCCACGGCACCGATCCGCTTGTCGCCGCGACCGTCGGCGGGGCGCTCGCCGCACGAGGGCAGGGCCAGGGCTCGGCTGCGGACGCCGGTCTCCGCCTGCATCAGATCGGCGGTGGGCTGCCACCACCACTGTCCGTCGCGCACCAGGGCGCCGTGCACGAAGAGGATGTCCATCGGGGGTCCTTCCGAAGGGGCTGGCGAGTGCGCCCGCCGCGTCCGGGGACGACGAGGGCCTGCCTCGAACCTACGACAGCGCGCCCGGGAGGGGCTCAGCGGGGCAGGGCGTCAGCCCCGCGCAGCTCCTCCTCGAGCTGCTCGAGCGAGCGCCCGTTCGTCTCGGGCACGCGGGCGACCGCGAACACGAGCGACCCCGCGTTGAGCACCGCGAAGACGAAGAACGTCGTCGAGATGCCGATCGCGGCGACCAGCACGGGGAACGTCAGGCTGACGGCGAAGTTCGTCAGCCAGAGCACGAGCACGGTGACGCCCATGCCGACGCCGCGCAGCCGCAGGGGGAAGATCTCGGACAGCATCAGCCAGACCAGCGGGCCGATGGTGCCCTGCATGGTGCCGACGAAGCAGATGACGAAGACGAGCACGACGACGGCCCGGGCGGTCCCCTCGGGGACGAGCACCGACGAGAGCCCGATGAGCAGGTGGAACACGGCGATGCCGGAGAAGCCCACGATCAGCATCGTCCGACGGCCCACCCGGTCGACGACCCGGAGGGCCACGACCATCGCGGCGACGGCGACGACGCCCGCCCCGACGTTGGCGACGAGCGCCCCCGACTGCGAGAAGCCCGACTGCTGCAGCACCTGCGTGCCGTAGTACATGATCGAGTTGATGCCGGTGAGCTGCTGGGCGACGGCCAGGCCGACGCCCACCACGAGCACCCTCCGCAGCCACGGTGCGGCGACGAGGTCGCGGAGGCGGGCGCGTGCCGCCTCCTTCCCCTGTGCCGCGAGGAGGCGCACCTCGGCCATCTCGGCCTCGGCCCGGTCGCCGGCACGGATCTCTCTCAGCACGGCGAGCGCCTCGTCGTCGCGGCCCTTCGAGATCAGCCAGCGCGGGCTCTCGGGCACGCGCAGCATCCCGAGGAACAGGGCGATCGCTGGGAGCGCGGCGACGGAGAGCATGTACCGCCAGACCTGGTCGTGCTCGCCCCAGACGCTGCCGATGACGGCGTTGATCGTGAACGCGGCGAGCTGCCCGGAGACGATCATCAGCTCGTTGCGGCTGACGAGGCCGCCGCGCTGCTCGGTCGGCGCCAGCTCGGCGAGGAACACGGGCACCGTCACCGAGGCCCCGCCGACGGCGACGCCGAGGAGGCAGCGGGCCGCCGCGAGGACCTCCCACGACGGCGACACGACGCAGGCCAGCGCCGCCACGAAGAAGAGGACGGCGAGCGCCCGGATGGTCGGCCGTCGCCCGACGCGGTCCGAGACGCGGCCGACGAAGAAGGCGCCCACGGCGGCGCCGACGAGGATGGCCGAGACGACGACGCCCTCCGTCGCGGGAGTCAGGCCGAGGCTCTCCTCGAGGGAGTCGAGGGCTCCGTTGACGACGCCGGTGTCGTAGCCGAAGAGGAGACCGCCGAAGGTCGCGACGACGGCGACCCGGCCGAGACGCCTGCTGTGCGGGCCGCGGGTCAGCGCAGGCAGCGCCGGAGGGGCGCTCGCGGGAGCAGGGTTCGTGGACACGGAGCGAGTGACGGGAATCGAACCCGCGCTACCAGCTTGGGAAGCTGGAGTTCTACCATTGAACTACACTCGCGCAGCCGTCGGGAGGCGGCCGGCCCGCTCGGGAGCAGGTCACCCCACTATAGCGAACCGCGCCTCCTCGTCTCGCGTCGTGGGTGCCCGCCGGGTCGCCGTCACCCTGCCACGACCGCGCGCCGCTGGTCGCGTGTCCCCCGACGAGCAGACGGGGTACGCGCATGTCAAGGGTCTGCCGCCTGGCCCGCCCGGTGCCTACCGTGGAGGGTCCCACTGTCGGCGATCAGGGCGTCGGCAGGTGATCTGCGAGGACGCACCATGGACACCGACGACGACCACAGCCCCACCCGCTCCGACCGGGGCCGGACCCGCCCCGCCGGCCGCCGCCCGCGGCCGAGCGCGGGGGCGCGGCCGCGGGCCACGAAGAGGTCGCCGTGCGCCGCAGCCCCCGCCTCGACGACCTCGTCGGCGGTGGACGCCCCTCCGAGGAGGTGTGACGTGAGCCGGATCGACCCCGGCGCGCACCCCGCCTCGACGACGCAGCAGCTCGACCGCGTGCCCCTCACCGACGTCAGCGAGGTGCACCTGCACAGGATCGACGACGGTCAGTGGCGCGTGCTCGACCGGCGGCTGCCCGACGACGACGTCGCCGCTCTGCTCGGCTTCGTCGAGCGCGTCGGCCACGGTTACGAGGCGACCCTCATCGGGCGCCCGCTCGACCGGCGCGCCTGCGTCGACCTGCTCGCCGTGTGCGCGTGCTTCGTCGAGGGGCCGTGAGCAGGGGCCGAGGGGGCGTCGTCGGGTGCCCGTCCTGGGGGCCCGCACGGCGCCTCCCCAGCCGGTCCTCGCGGGGGACGACGCGCCCGTCGCAGGGCACGACCTGCTGTGAATGCGGACGCCGTGCCGCCCGCCGCCGTACGGTCGCCCCATGATCACGAAGAAGACGCTGCTCCCCCTCGCCGCCCTCATGCTGCTGCCGCTGACGGGCTGCACCGGCGGCGCCCAGGTCGTCGACCCCGCCGGCGACGCGCCCGGCGGCGAGAAGACGGCGACGAGCCCCGGCCAGGCCAACCAGGTCGACTGCACGCGCGTGCTCGACAGCGCGCTCAGCGCCCTCGGCGACGAGGTCGACGACGACGTCCAGCTCGCCTACGCCCGCGAGGACGACGGCACCTGGTACGTGGCCGCCCCCGTCGGCGAGAACAACGTGCTCAGCGAGACGGTCGGCCTGTGGACCACCACCGGCGACGTCGAGTCCGACGAGTTCGAGGGCAGCTTCGAGTCGGTCAACGACGACGCGCAGTCGTCGTCGACCTGGCCGGTCGCGTCCGACGCCTCCTCCGCCGAGGAGTCCGACGCGGGCCAGCAGGCGCTCAGCTGCATCGAGGACGCAGGCGAGACCGCGCGCTAGCGAGTCGACCCGGCGCTGCACCCTCGACCCGGCACCGCACCCCTCGTTCCGAGGGTGCTGTGCTGGATCCGGGGTGTCGTGTGCGCGGGGTCTGCTTTGCACGGCGCGCACCTCGGGCGCAAGCCCCGTGCGCAGAACGGCCCGCGCCTCCCGCCGCGGACGACGATCGTGTGCGCACCGCGACCACGACCGGAGGACACCGATGTCGACCCCCGCCCCCACCGACGCCGCACCCGCCGGCAGCCCCGACGGCGCCGCCTCGGGCGGCAACGCCCTCAAGAAGGCGATCACCGGCCCGCTGCTCTACCTGTTCATCCTCGGCGACGTGCTCGGCGCCGGCATCTACGCCCTCATGGGCACGCTCTCGGCCGAGGTCGGCGGGGCCCTCTGGGCTCCGCTCCTGCTGGCGCTGCTGCTCGCACTGCTGACCGCCGGCTCCTACGCCGAGCTCGTCACGAAGTACCCGAAGGCCGGAGGCGCCGCGATCTTCGCCGAGCGCGCCTACAAGAAGCCCCTCATCTCGTTCCTCGTCGGCTTCAGCATGCTGGCCGCCGGCGTCACCAGCGCGGCCGGCCTCTCGCTCGCCTTCGCCGGCGACTACCTCGGCACCTTCGTCGACCTGCCCCCGGTGCCGACGGCCATCGCGTTCCTCGCCCTCGTCGCGTGCCTCAACGCCCGCGGCATCAGCGAGTCGCTCAAGGGCAACGTCGTCATGACCGTCATCGAGGTCAGCGGCCTCGTCGTCGTGATCGCCGTCGTCGCGATCATGCTCGGCGGCGGACGCGGCGACGTCGGCCGGATCGGCGAGTTCCCGGTGGACGCCAACCCGGCCGTCGCGACCCTCGGCGCGGCGATCATCGCCTACTACTCGTTCGTCGGCTTCGAGACGAGCGCCAACGTCGCCGAGGAGGTGCGCGACCCGAGCCGCGTCTACCCCCGCGCCCTCTTCGCCTCCCTCGCCACCGCCGGCGTCGTCTACGTGCTCGTCGGGCTCGCCAGCTCGATCGCCCTGCCCGCCGAGGAGCTCAGCGACTCGACCGGCCCCCTGCTCGCCGTCGTCTCCGCCTCGGGGGTGGGCGTCCCCGAGTGGATCTTCAGCCTCATCGCGCTCGTCGCGGTCGCCAACGGCGCGCTGCTGACGATGATCATGTCGAGCCGCGTGACCTACGGCATGGCCGACCAGGGGCTGCTGCCCCGACCGCTCGCCGCCGTGCTGCCGCGTCGCCGCACGCCGTGGGCCGCCATCCTCGTCACCACCGCGGTCGCGATGATCCTCACCACCGTCGGCGACATCAGCGTCCTCGCCGAGACCGTCGTGCTCCTCCTGCTCTTCGTCTTCATCAGCACCAACGTCGCGGTGCTCGTGCTGCGCCGCGACCGGGTCGAGCACTCGCACTTCAGGGTCTGGACCGCCGTGCCCGTGCTGGGCACCGCCTCCTGCGTGCTGTTGCTCACCCAGCAGAGCGCCCAGGTGTGGCTGTTCGGCGCCGTGCTGCTCGCCGTCGGAACGGTGCTGTTCTTCGCCGCCCGGGCCGGGTCGCGTCGCGGGACGCGCGCCGACGCGGCGGAGTAGACGGGGACCACCGCACCGCGCACACCAGCGAGACCCCGCCACCGACCGACCACCGCCGACGGGCACCGGAGCCCGCACCAGAGGAGCAGCCATGCGAGAACTGAAGATCGTCGAGGCGCTGAGCGCCGTCGAGAACGCCTCCCAGCTCGACCCGATCATCGACAAGGTGGCCGGGGTGGTCGACGCCGTCGTGCAGCCTCGCGCCCTGAAGGACCTGCTGCACGGCGTCCCCGCCGGCCACCCGCTGCACCCCGTGCTCGTGCTCGTGCCCACCGGCGCGTGGATCAGCTCGGCCCTGCTCGACGTCGTGCCCGGCCAGGAGAAGGCGTCGCGGACCCTCGTCGGCGTCGGGGTGCTGGCCGTCGCGCCCGCCGCCCTCGCCGGCTTCGTCGACTGGGCCGCGTCGCACGAGCAGCAGAAGCGCACCGGCCTGGTGCACTCCGTCGCCAACCTCGTCGCCACGGGCCTCTACGGAGCGTCGTACGTGCAGCGGCTGCGCGGTCGCCAGGCCAGCGCGAAGCTGCTCGGGCTCGTGGGGCTCGGCGCCGTCGGGCTCGGCGGGTTCATCGGCGGGCACCTCGCGTACCGGCAGGCCGTCGGCGCGAACCACGCCGAGGACGTCCCGCACCTGGTCAGCCCCGGCTGGCACGCCGTGACCCAGCTCGACGCCCTGCCCGAGGGCGAGCTCACCGGGCTCGAGCTCGACGGCCAGCCCCTGGTCGCGCTGCGTCGCGGCGACGACGTCGACGTGCTCTCGAGCGTCTGCAGCCACCTCTCCGGACCGCTCTCGCAGGGCGAGGTCGTGCTCGACGCGGGACGCCCTGGCGAGGCGTGCGTCTCGTGCCCGTGGCACGACAGCGTGTTCTCGATGCGCACCGGCCAGGTCGTGCACGGCCCGGCCACGTCGCCGCAGCCCGTGTTCGAGACGCGCGTCGTCGACGGCGCGGTCGAGGTGCGGCTGCCGAACGCCGGCTAGGCCCGAAGGGCCGGTCGCGCGCTGCACCCTGCATCCGGCACCACACCGTCCGTTCCGAGGGTGCTGTGCCGGACGAGGGGTGTCGCGCGACGCCGAGGAGGCGCGGAGCGGCTCGTTTACGACAGCCGTGCCGGTGCGTCAAGGGCCGGACAGCACGAGGGGCACGTGGTTCGGTCGGGTGCATGAGACGACTGCACTACGTCGGCGGCTACATGCTGGTCGGCGACACCACCTGCAAGGCCGTGCTGCGCTACGCCCGCGCCCTCGCCCAGTCCGGCACCTCCGACGTCGTGTCGGTGCCGGTCGTGACCGAGGGCGGCAGCCGCGCCTACGCGCACCTGCTGATCGGCCCGGCGAGCCAGATCTTCTCGACCCCGGTCGAGAACAGCACCGAGGAGCCGGAGGACGCCGAGGTCATCCGTGACCTCGAGGAGGCGACGCTGCGCCTGCACCCGGGCCGCCCGAGCTGGCCGGAGGAGATGTTCGACATCCCCGACCTCGACTTCGACAGCTACGCCTCGGACGCCGCCCACGACCCCGGCTTGATGGACGACACTGACCGCGACAAGGTGAGCGCGCACACGAGCGGGGCCGAAGACGCGGACAGCGACAGGGCTTGAGTCGAGTTCACTCAACTTTCTGCCCGCACGGGGAATGACAGACGGCGGCCTGCGTTGACTTGAGTCGTACGCACTCAAGTTCACCCAGGAGGTCCCGTGCCTGCACAGTTCGGCTCCGGCAGCAGCGACTCGTTCGACGAGTTCCTCGCCCGCCTCATGAACGGCGCCCGGTCGTCACAGTCCGGCCGTCCGGTCGACATCTCGCGGCTGCTCAGCAGCAGCGCCCACGGCCTCGTCACCCGAGCGGGCGAGTTCGCGACGAGCCACGGCCACGCCGAGGTCGACTCCCTGCACGTCCTCCGGGTCCTGCTCGACGAGTCGCCCGCCGCCGACGTCGTGCGCCACGCGGGCGCCGACCGCGACGCGCTGCTGCGCGCCGTCGACAGCCGTCTCCCCGGCCCGTCGGCCGACACCCCGACCACCGCCGCCCTCACCCCGGCTGCGCAGCGCGTGCTGCTCCAGGCCGCGCAGGCGGCCCGCGCGTTCGGCTCGACCTACGTCGACCCGGAGCACGTCTTCTTCTCGCTCGTCGTCGACCAGCAGTCGACCAGCGGGCAGCTGCTCGCCGCCGCGGGCGTCACCCCGCAGGCGCTCCAGGCCTACGTGCGCGACGGGTCGCCGGTCGGCGACGCCGCGAGCGCCGCCGGCCCGGACTCCGGCCCCACGGGCTCCGGCCGGGCGGGCACGACGGCGACCGCTGCGGAGGGCGCGACCGACGCCTCCTCGACGCCGACGCTCGACCAGTACGGCAGCGACCTCACGGCCCGCGCGCGTCGCGGCGAGATCGACCCCGTGATCGGCCGCGCCGACGAGATCGAGCAGGCCGTCGAGATCCTGCTGCGCCGCACGAAGAACAACCCCGTGCTGATCGGCGAGCCCGGCGTCGGCAAGACCGCGATCGTCGAGGGCCTCGCCCAGCGCATCGTCGACGGCGACGTCCCCGAGCTGCTGCAGGGCAAGCGCGTGGTCGCGCTCGACCTGCCCGGCATGCTCAGCGGCACCCGCTACCGCGGCGACTTCGAGGAGCGCCTCACGACGGTGGTCGACGAGATCGCCGCGCACCGCGACGAGCTGATCGTGTTCCTCGACGAGATCCACACGGTGGTCGGCGCCGGAGGCGGGGGCGAGGGCTCCATGGCCGCGGGCGACATCCTCAAGCCCCGCCTCGCCCGCGGCGACCTGCACCTCGTCGGGGCCACGACGCTGCGCGAGTACCGCACCATCGAGAAGGACGCCGCCCTCGAGCGGCGCTTCCAGCCCGTGCAGGTGCCCGAGCCGGGCATCGAGGACGCCGTGGCGATCCTCACCGGGCTCGCCCCGCGCTACGAGGCGCACCACGGCGTGACCTACAGCCCCGAGTCGCTCCGCGCGGCCGTCGAGCTGTCGGCGCGCTACGTCAGCGACAGGTTCCTGCCCGACAAGGCCATCGACCTCGTCGACCAGGCCGGCGCCCGTCGACGCCTGCGGCTCGGCGCTCGCGTCGACGTCGCGGCCCTGCGGTCGCAGCTCGCCGAGCTCGAGTCGTCCAAGCAGGCCGCCGTCGCGGAGGAGCGCTACGAGGAGGCGTCGCACCTGCGCGACGAGATCGAGGCCGCGCAGGCGCGGCTGGACGCCGTCGTCGACGCGACCGGTCACGCGGTCGCGGGGGGCGCCTCCTCGGCTGCCGCCGGTGCCGCTGGGGAACCTGCCGACGAGAGCACGCAGGAGGCGCCGGGCACGGAGATCACCGAGGCGGACGTCGCCGAGGTGGTCGCCCGTGCCACCGGCATCCCCGCCGCGCGCCTCACGGAGGGCGACCGCGCCCGCCTCGCCCTGCTCGAGCAGGAGCTGCACGCCAGGGTCGTCGGCCAGGACGACGCGGTGACGTCCGTCTCGCGCGCCGTGCGCCGCAGCCGGACCGGCCTCGGCGATCCGCACCGGCCGACGGGGTCGTTCCTGTTCCTCGGGCCGACCGGCGTCGGCAAGACCGAGCTGGCGAAGGCCCTCGCCGAGTCGCTGTTCGGAGACGAGCAGGCGATGATCCGCTTCGACATGAGCGAGTTCGGCGAGCGCCACACCGTCAGCCGTCTGGTCGGGAGCCCTCCCGGCTACGTCGGCTACGACGAGGCCGGCCAGCTGACCGAGCGCGTGCGCAGGAACCCGTGGTCGGTGATCCTGTTCGACGAGATCGAGAAGGCGCACCCCGACGTCTTCACCCTGCTGCTGCAGGTCCTCGACGACGGGCGGCTCACCGACGGCCAGGGCCGCACGGTCGACTTCCGCAACACGGTCGTCGTGATGACCTCGAACCTCGGCTCGGAGTTCCTCGCGTCGCGCGGCGGCGCCCTCGGCTTCACGCCGGCCGGTCCCGTCGGCTCGGACGCCGCCGCCGGCCTCGCCGCGGGCAACGGCTTCGGCTCGGAGAAGGCGCTGCGCGACCGCGTCATGGGCAAGCTGCGCGAGGCGATGCGACCCGAGTTCCTCAACCGGATCGACGAGATCGTGCTGTTCCGCAAGCTCGACCGGGGGCAGCTGCGCGAGATCGTCGGGCTGCTGCTCGGCGCGACCGCCGGCCGCCTCGCCGCCCAGGGCGTCGTGCTCGACGTCGACGCGGCGGCGACCGACTGGATCGTCGACCACGGCCACGAGCCCGAGTTCGGGGCCCGGCCGCTGCGTCGCACGATCCAGCGCGAGGTCGACGACCGCATAGCCGACCTGATGGTGTCGGGAGCGGTCGCCGCGGGCGGCCGCGTCGCGATCCGGGTCGGGGACGACGGCGAGCTGGTCGCCCGGACGGACGAGCCCGCGGGCGCGGCGCTCTAGGCGCGACGGCCTCGAGGAGGCGCGGTGTCGGCAGGACCGGCACCGCGCCTCCTTCGTGCGTGACCGGACTGCGAGCCGCCGGGCGGCGTATCGTCGCCCGCATGAGCGACCACGACGACACCACACCGGACACCGCCCCCGACGGATCGACGAACATCACCGACGAGCAGGCCGAGCACACCGAGCAGCTCAGCGACGGCTCGAAGGACGGCCTCGTCGACGACGACAAGGACTCGGACGCCGACAAGGCCTGAGCCAGCTCCCCGCGAGCACCACGAGAGGCCCCGGATCGACCTTCCCGCACCTGCGGAGGTCGATCCGGGGCCTCTCGTCGCGCAGGGCCCCGGCCGGGCCCGCGCCAGGGCCCAGGTCACCCGCGCGGCGGCTCGTCCCAGCCGGTCTGCGGCGTCGTCGCGTCCTCGCGGAACACGTACTGCGAGATGCGCTTGCGCTCGTCGCTGACCCAGTCGATGGCGGGGCGGACCCGCTCCGGCGGCACGTGGCCCAGCCGGTACACGGCCATCAGCTCGAGGTCGGCGGGCACCTTGAGCAGCTCGGACACCTGGGCCCAGCGCTCGGGCGACTCCATCGGGAACGAGATGAACTGGATGCCGAGCCCGAGCGGCACGGTCGCCAGCCAGACGTTCTCCATCGCGGCCGCCATGCTGAAGGTCGAGTAGAACGACGTCAGCGAGTCCGGCCGGTACGACGACCGGTCGAGCATGACGCCGAGCAACAGCGGCGACCCGGCGACGAGGGCCCGGTTCTCGGCGCCGAGGGTCTGCGGGACCCTCAGGGCGTTCATCAGCAACTGCCCCCTCCTCGTGAAGATCTGCTTCGTGAACGGCCGCAGCGGCGCGGGCAGCTTGTCGAAGAGCATGCCGTCGCGGTGCCGCTCCATCTCGGCGGCGCTGAAGCGGAAGAACGGCCGGTACCGCTCGAAGAAGGTGCCTGACGACATGGACTCGGTCATGCTCTCGCCGCTGATGCGGGCGATCTCGTCGATGGTCTCGCGCGCCTCCACGAGGACGAACCGCCACGGCTGGCTGTTCAGCTGGCTCGGCGCGCGTCCGGCGAGCTCCATGAGCAGCCGCTGGTCGGCGGCGCTCACCGGCTCGTCGGTGAAGTGGCCGTTGGTGGTGCGGCGCCGGCGGACGACCTCGACGAAGTCCATCAGCGGGCGCTCCGCGCGGCGGGGCGGTGCAGCAGCCACGCGGCGCCGTAGGACGGGGCCGCGGCGAGCGCCGTCCTCGCGTGCGGGCCGGTGCGCGCCGAGGTGCGGGTGAGCCGGGCGAACGGCAGCGCGACGGGCACCAGGGCGAGGGCCGCGGCGCGGTCGCGGGCCGCGATCAGCTCGACGACGGCGAGGGCCGAGGAGGCGGCGGTCGCCACGAAGAGGAGGTGGTGCACCCAGCGGGCCCGGTCGGTGCGGAGCACCCCGCGGCGCACGCCGAGGCCGACCCCGCAGGTGAGGAGGTAGGCGGACGTGGCGACGGCGAGGGCCGGGGCTCCGGACGACGACGGCGCGGGGGCGACGGGCATGGTCCCGATCCTGACAGCGGGAGCGGGGTCGGACCCGTGCGGTCGGGGGACAGCGGGGGACGGACGCCTGGGATCGTCCGCAGCAGGGGGAGCACCATGGGCACCCCGCCCATCCGCACCACCACCGAAGGAGTCCCCGTGGCGAAGTCCCTCTCGTTCATGATCGCCGTCATCGTCGGCGGACACGGCCTGATCGGCCTGTTCATCGAGGGCGAGCACATGCTCGGCATCTTCACCGTCGACATCGTGCTCGACGCGATCTACCTCGGCACCGCCGGCCTGTTGCTCGCCGTGGCCGTGCTCGACCTCTCGGCCCTGACGATCAGGATCATCGTCGGCTTCGTCGGCGTCTCGTACCTCGCGCTGTTCCTCGCCGGCCTGGCCGACCGCCAGCTCGCCGGCGCCGCCCCCACCGGCCTCACGCTGATGGACGACGTGCTCTTCGCCGGTCTCGTGGCCGCCTGCGCCGTGGCCGCCCTGCAGCCCCGGCCCGAGCTGCCGCTCTGGGTCGACAACGAGGCGGCGGGGCACTCGCTCTCCAAGCTCTGACGGGCCGCCTCCGGGAGCCCGAACCTGGGAGAGCGTCCCCCGACGCTCCGGAGCCGCGAGAAAGTACCAGCACGGCACCGCTCCGTCCAGGGGGTGCCGAGGTCTCGCCCCGGTGGCAGCGTCGCACTCGTCGACGACGGCGGCCAAGCAACGAGCCGCCCCGCCTCAGCTGGGACGAGGACGCCGTGACCACCACCGGACGCACCACCACGACCACCGGACGCACCACCACCGCCGTCGGCCCCGCCACGGCACGCACCGTGACGGCCCCGGCGCGCACGCCGCCCTCGAGCGTCCACCGCGCCTCCTCGGCCAGGTCGCCCCGTGAGGAGCAGCGTCGGCTCGAGACCCTCACCGCCTACCGCGAGGCTGCCCGCGCCCCTCGCCACGAGGCCGATGCCGCCCGTCGCCGCCTCGTGGCCCGCGTCGTCGAGCAGCACCTCGACGTCGCCGACGCGGTCGCGCGGCGGTACGCGTCGGCGGGCGACGAGTGGGCCGACATCCGCCAGGTCGCGTGCCTCGGGCTGGTCAAGGCGGCCCTCCGCTTCGACCACGACAAGGGCGACGACTTCGTCGCCTTCGCCGGACCGACCGTGTCGGGCGAGGTCAAGCGCCACCTGCGCGACGCGACCTGGGCCGTGCGGCCGCCGCGCCGTCTCCAGGAGCTCTCGGTGGCGATCGCCGCCGTCCGCGACCCGCTGACGCACCGGCTCGGGCACGACCCGTCCGCCGCCGAGATCGCGCTGCGGCTCGGCGAGCCCGTCGCGGAGGTGCGCCTCGCTCTGCAGGCACGCCTGGACCGGACGGCGACGTCGCTCGACCTGCCGATCAGCACCGCCGAGGACACGAGCCTCGGCGAGACGCTGGCCTGCGCCGACGAGCACGAGGCCGTGGAGGCGCGGTGCGAGCTGGGCAGGGCGCTCGCGCAGCTGGGCGAGCGCGATCGCCTCATCGTGGCCCTGCGCTTCGGCGACGAGCTGTCGCAGGCCGAGATCGGCGCCGTGCTCGGCGTCACCCAGATGCAGGTGTCACGACTGCTCACGAAAGTGCTGGGACGGCTGCGAAGGATGCTGGCGGATGACGGAGCGGAGGCAGGCGGCCCGGCGAGCGTCGGCGCGGCGGGTGCCGCGGGCGCCGAGGGCGCCGCGGGCGCCGCTGTCGAGGTCGCGGCCCGCGCCAGCTAGGACGCGCTCGACTCGGCGTGCCGCGCGACGGCGTCAGCGACACGGAGCGGGGAACGGGAGAACGGTCATGTGATCCTGAGCCTCAGGAGACGCTGAGGACCATCTCGATTAGTCCTTCTCCGCAGTTCGTCAGAGACTTCTTCTTCATGTCAGGAAATCAGCAGGCACCCCGACCTACCGATCCGCCCGGAGATCCGCGCCACGACCGGGCCACCGGAGGCGCCCGACGCCTCGTGCGCGACTTCACCGAGCCGCCGCCGAGCGGCGTGCACCCCGCCCTCATCCCCGGTCTCGGCGTCGAGCAGACCGGGCGCGTGTTCCGGACCGACCGCACCGTCTTCGGCGTGGCCATCCTCTTCGCCGTCGCGTTCCTCGCCTGGGGCGTCCTCGGCGGGGGGAGCCTCGCCTCCACCGCGTCGGCGGTCCTCGCGTGGGTCATCGAGTACACCGGCTGGTTCTTCACCTCGATCGCCACGGTGATCATGGTCTTCATGCTCTGGGTCGGGTTCGGCCGCTTCGGGCGCATCCGCCTCGGACGCGACGACGAGGCGCCCGAGTTCTCGATGTTCTCGTGGATCTCGATGCTCTTCGCCGCCGGCATGGGCATCGGCCTCGTCTTCTGGGGCGCGGCCGAGCCCCTGACGTTCTTCGAGACCCCGCCGCCCGGCACCGACGAGGCGGAGACCGTCGAGGCCATGCACACCGCCCTGACGCAGGTCCTCTACCACTGGGGGCCGCAGGCCTGGTCGTTCTACGCCCTCATCGGCGGAGCGATCGCGTACGGCGCCTACCGCCGCGGCCGCACTCCCCTGATCTCGTCGATCTTCGCGTCCCTGCTCGGCGAGGACCGCACCCAGGGCCCGCTCGGCAAGACCATCGACATCTTCGCCATCATCGTGACCCTCTTCGGCACCGCGGCGTCGCTCGGTCTCGGCGCCCTGCAGATCGGCCACGGCGTCGAGCTCATCAGCGGCATCGGCCAGGCCGGCAACGCCGTGCTCGTCGGCGTCATCACGGTGCTCACCATCGCCTTCATCATCTCGGCCGTCTCGGGCGTCTCGCGCGGCATCCAGGCCCTCTCGAACATCAACACCGTCGTGGCGCTCCTGCTCGCGCTGTTCGTCTTCTTCGTCGGGCCGTCGATGTTGATCCTCAACGTGATCCCCTCGGTCGCCGCGCAGTTCGTCGGCGACCTGCCGATGATGATCGGCCGGTCGGGCTCGCAGGGCGAGGAGGCAGAGGCGTTCCTGTCGAGCTGGACGATCTTCTACTGGGCGTGGTGGATCTCGTGGTCCCCCTTCGTCGGCATGTTCATCGCGAAGATCTCGCGCGGCCGCACGCTGCGCCAGTTCGTCGCGGTCGTCGTGGTGGTCCCGTCGATCGTGTCGTTCATCTGGTTCGCGATCTTCGGCGTCACCGCCATCGACCAGCGGATGAACGACGCGCCACTGCCCAGCAGCCCTCCCGAGGAGGTGCTGTTCGGGATGCTCGGGAGCCTCCCGCTGGCGGGCGTCACGACGGTGATCGCCGCGGTGCTGGTCGCGATCTTCTTCGTCACCGGCGCCGACTCGGCCTCGCTCGTCATGGGCACGCTGTCCCAGCAGGGCCGGCCCGAGCCGTCTCGCTGGGTCACCGTGACCTGGGGCGTGCTCGTCGGCGCGATCGCCGCGGTGCTGCTCGTCGCCGGCGGCGAGGACGGGGCCGGGCTCAGCGCCCTCCAGAACGTGACGATCATCGCGGCGTTGCCGTTCGCGATCATCATGGCGTTCATCATGATCGCGTTCCTCAAGGACCTCCGCCGCGATCCGCTGATCCTCCGCGACCAGTACGCCGAGCGCGTCGTGCGCCACAGCGTGCGCAACGGGCTCGAGGAGTACGGCGACGACTTCGCGCTCGTGCCCGCCGCGTACGACCACTCGAAGGACGACCTGGCGTGGGTCGAGCACGACGCCGACGAGGCGCTCAGCGCCTCCTACGCGGCGGTCGAGGCGGACGCGGCGACCGAGGCGGACGACGGCGATGCCCGCGACGCGACCGTCGCCGAGGGTCCCGTCCCGGGCGGCGGAGACGAGCGCGACCGCACGTAGCCACCGCCCCGGACGAGAGGGCGCCCGGTGCTGTCGCTCAGCGCCGGGCGCGCCCCTCGGGCAGCCGACGGTTGCGCACGAGCTGCGCCGCGACGTCGCGGAGCTTGACGTTGCCCTGCTGCGAGTAGCGGCGCAGCACCGCGAAGGCCTGGTCGGCGTCGAGCTCGTGCCTCTCCATGAGGATGCCCTGGGCCTGGCCGACGACGGTGCGCGCCTCGCGCACCGTCTCGAGGTCCTCCGCGGCACGCAGGTCGACCAGCGCCACCGCGACCTGCCGCACGAGCAGACGGAGGGACTCGTCGTCGACCCACCGTCGCAGCGCCCCGGCCTCTGCGGCGTAGAGCGAGAGCAGCCCCAGCGAGGACCCGCGCGCCGACAACGGCACCGTCAGCGCGCTGCCCACGCCCGCGGCGGCGAGCGCGGCCGTCCAGCCGGGCCAGCGCGGCTCGTGCGCGGCGTCGTCGACGAGCACGATCCCCGCCCCCTCGTCGGGCGCCGTCCCGGGTGCTTCCCGCAGCGCGTCGAGCCGCTCGCCCCGCGACGACGTCGCCGCCGCCCTCGGCGCGGCGGCCCCGCCGACGTGCAGCCGCACGGCGACCTCGTCGCACCGGGTCAGCGCCCGCACGTAGCCGACGGCGCGCTGCACGGTCACCCGCAGGTCGGGCTCCGACTGGAGGTCGGCGGCCAGCGCCGCGAAGAACGAGTCGTCCGTCGTCACGCGCCGATCCCGTCGAGGCTGCGTGCCACGCCTCGGGCCGCCGCGAGGACGTCCGCCGCCCCGACCGCGAGCAGCGCCGGGTCCGGTTCGGTCCCGAAGGTGTCCCCCACGCGCAGGCTCGCGTCGGTGAGCACGACGTGCGGCCCGGTCTCGGGCGGGCCCCACTCCTCGGGCGGCGCGGGGCCGAACAGCACCACCGACGGCGTCGCGTAGGCCGACGCGAGGTGGGCCGCGCCCGTGTCGACCGTCACGACGACGGAGGCGTCGGCCACGACCGCGGCCATCTCGGCCAGGTCGATCGTGCCGGCCAGCACGTCGGCACGCACCGACTCGTCGTCGAGCCCGGCCAGGGCCGCCACCTCGAGCGCACGGGGCCGCTCCGCGTCGCTGCCGGTGAGCACGACCCGCCTCCCCTCCTCGCGGAGCTCGCGCACGACCGTCGCGAACCTGTCGACGGGCCAGTGCCGCGAGCCGTAGAACGCCCCGACGTGCACCACGGCCGCCCCGGGAGCGGCGCTCGGCAGGTCGGGACGGGCGATGCCGATGTCCTCCTGGTCGGCGGGCATGCCGTGCGCGTCGGCCAGACGAGCCCAGCGGTGGCGCTCGAGCACGTGGTCCTCCCACTCGGGGCCGTCCCAGCCGGGGCTCGCGTGCCCCAGCGCGACCCGCGGCCGCAGCTGCTCGAGCACGCCCCGGCTCTCGGGCCCGTTCCCGTGCAGGTTCATCGCGGTGTCGATGCGACCCTGCTCGATGCCGAGCGGGTGGTCGAGCCCCGGCGTCGGCCAGAGCACGTCGATCCCGCCGACGAGCTCGGCGATCGGCTCGAGCCAGCCGGGCACCGCCAGCACGAGTCGGTGGTCGGGACGCGATCGGCGGATCGCGTGCAGCGCCGGCACGGCGACGAGCAGGTCGCCGAGCTTCAGGGCGCGCAGCGCGAGGAACTCGGGGGTGTCGTCCTTCACGGGGAGCCGGTCCATGCGGACAGCATGCCCGGCCCCGGCTCGCGCCGCACGGGCAGAAGGGCCTCGACAGAAAGGTGATCTGTGCACGTTTCAGCAGGTGCGCCTCGGGGAACGGCGCTGGTATGACCTCGTCGACCAGCGCCTCCTCGTGGTCCGCCGCGGTGCTCTTCGACCGTGACGGGACGCTCGTCGTCGACGTGCCCCACAACGGCGACCCGGACCTCGTGCGCCTGGTGCCCGGAGCCGAGGAGGCGGTGGCCGCGGTCCGCTCGGCCGGCGTCGCCACCGGAGTGGTCACCAACCAGTCGGCCGTCGGCCGTGGCCTGATCACCCGGGACCAGGTCGACGACGTCGCCGCCCGGGTCGACGAGCTGCTCGGCGCGTTCGGCACCTGGGCCGTCTGCCCGCACGTCGAGGGGGACGGCTGCGCGTGCCGCAAGCCCGCCCCCGGCCTCGTGCTGCAGGCCGCCGAGGCCCTCGGCGTCGCCCCCGACCGCTGCGTCGTCATCGGCGACATCGGCGCCGACGTCGCGGCCGCGCGTGCGGCGGGGGCCCACGGGATCCTCGTCCCCACCCCGGTCACGCTGCCCGCCGAGGTCGCCGACGCCGACGTGGTCGCGGGTCACCTGCGCGAGGCCGTCGACCTCGCGCTCGCGCACCTCGGGCAGGTCGCGCAGGTCGCGACCGGCGCTCCGGCGCGGCGCGACGGGGTCGCCTCGTGACCCGCCGCGTCCTCGTCGCCCGCCTCGACAGCGCCGGCGACGTGCTCGTCTCGGGACCGGCCGTGCGCGCCGTGGCCGCCGCCGCCGACACCGAGGTGACGCTGCTCTGCGGCCCGCAGGGAGCCGCCGCGGGCCGCCTCCTGCCGGGGGTCGACCGCGTGCTCACCTGGGCCGCGCCCTGGATCGTCGACCCTGCGCCCGCCGTGACCCCCGAGCACGTCGCCGTGCTCGCCGAGCTGCTCGCCGACGCCCGGCCCGACGAGGCCGTGCTGCTCACGTCGTTCCACCAGTCGCCCCTGCCGCTCGCGCTGCTGCTCCGACTCGCCGGGGTCGAGCGCGTCAGCGGGGCGAGCACCGACTACGCGGGCAGCCTGCTCGACGTGCGGCTGAAGCCCGGCGAGACCCTCAACGACGACCAGCCCGAGCCGCTCCGCGCCCTCGAGATCGCCCGCGCGGCCGGCTTCGCGCTGCCCGCCGACGACGACGGCCGCCTCGCCGTCCTGCCCACGCCCGACGTCTCGGGCCTCACGGGCGACGAGCCCTACGTCGTCGTCCACCCGGGCGCCGCGGTGCCGGCGCGCGCCTGGTCGGCCGAGCGCAACGAGGAGGCGGTGGCCGCCCTGGCAGCAGCCGGCTGGCGGGTGCTCGTCACGGGCTCCCCCGCCGAGGCCGACCTGACGCGCGCCGTCGCGGGCACCGCGGGCGTCGACCTCGGCGGCCGCACCGACCTCGCCGGCCTGGCGGGCGTCCTCGCGGGGGCGGCGGCGACCGTCACCGGCAACACGGGCCCCGCGCACCTCAGCGCCGCGGTCGGGACGCCCGTCGTCAGCCTCTTCTCGCCCGTCGTGCCGGCCGTGCGCTGGGCGCCGTTCGGCGTGCCCGTCGCACTGCTCGGCGACCAGCAGGCCGCCTGCCGGGGCACGCGGGCGCGCGACTGCCCCGTGGCCGGCCACCCGTGCCTGACCCAGGTGACCGCCGACGACGTCGTGGACGCGCTGACGGAGCTGGTCGGCACACCCGACGCAGACGCGATCCCGACCTGCGAGGAGGCGGTCCGATGAGGATCCTGCTCTGGCACGTGCACGGCGGCTGGGCCGACGCCTTCGTCCGAGGCCGGCACGAGTACCTGCTGCCGACGACCGCCGACGGAGGCGCGTGGGGCCTCGGCCGTGCCGGTCGCGACTGGCCGGAGAGCGTCCGCGAGGTGCACCCCGACGACCTCCGCGACGCCGGGGTCGACCTCGTCGTGCTGCAGT